>ENA-OOSB01000023-OOSB01000023.1-human-gut-metagenome-genome-assembly--contig:-NODE-23-length-81610-cov-3.357636_pt1 | contig 81610 bp, 77 predicted proteins | sample MGYA00241173_ERZ501204 | MGnify/ENA primary metagenome ERZ501204 (study PRJEB25962, sample SAMEA1965384) | human gut metagenome | biome: human gut; feature: human-associated habitat; material: faeces...
TTATTACTATTATTTTATCATCTCTTTTAACTTTACAAGTACTAGTTTCATATTTTTTTAAATCTTTTAATATTAAAGAGGCTTTTTCTTCTTGAATAAATCCAACAATAGCATTTATAAAAACTACAAAAAGTATGACAATAGTATCAGTATATTCATGAGAATAAAAATATCCATAAAAATATAAAAGTAATGCAACAATCAATAATATGATAATCATAGTATCATTAAATTGCTTTAAAAGCCTTATAATCCATGGCGTTTTCTTTTTGTTTAGAATGATATTTTGTCCAAAATCATTTAATCTTTTCTTAGCTTCTTTGCTATCTAATCCACGGATATTACTATTTAAAATTTTAAATATTTCTTCTTCTTTTTTTGAATACACTTTTTCCTCATCTCCATTTTACTATTTTTTTAACTTCTAACTTCTTTAAATTTTAAGTATTGTCTTCAACATATATCATCATTTGATTATATAAAATAGCCTAATAATAAAGTTCTAATAATTTGTAAAATTATAATTATCTTATTATAATACCAGTTTACTCTTATAAAGATAATTCATTTTAGTTTTTGTTAATACTATTTTTTTTATAAATTTTAAATAATTTTTAATGACAATTTCACTACAATTTACAGATTTACAAATACACTTAGGGCTATTTAAAAATTCTATATTTTTTATTAACACGTTCCATCTACATTATATATCACATTCAAATATCTTTACAATAATATTTTTACATTATTTATACAAAACTTTACAATATTTTTACATTCTAAGTGTTCTTTTACAACCATTATTTTGTAAACTATAATGCGCAAGTTTATTTAAACTACCACACATAATATTATTATTAAGTAAATATTTTAGTTCTTCTTCAGTAAATATTCCATATGTCAAGTTTTCATTGGGATTTACATTAAATGCTTTAACACAGTTTTTCATTCGTACAATACAGCAAACCGAGTTATCTATACCTACAGAATAATAAGATTCATCCAGAATTGTTACGTTATCTGAAACATATCCTGTTTCCTCTTTTAACTCTCTTTTAGCAGCTTCAATAACATCTTCTCCATCCTCAATATAACCCGAAGGAAACTCTGCTATTATTTTATCATTAATTCTAGTTTGAAATGTCAATATGTAATTGCCGTTACTATCTGTAGCAACTATTATAACTGAATCTTTACCACCATTTTTAACTATTTTTTCTCTTGTGATAGTTTTATTATTAGGAAGGCTATAAACCTCTTTTATAAGATTAATAAAATCACCACTATATAATATTTCCTCTTTAGTAAGTTTTCCTTTAACCTTTTCATAAATATTAGTTATTTTTTCTAACAACATTTTTTCTTTGTACTCTGGACTTCTTAAATAATTTAACTTATTTACTCTAATCATTGTACTATTAGCACAGTCCTCTAAAGTTTTATTATTTTCATTTAATAATTCTTCCCTAAAAATAGTACTTACTTCAACCTCATCAACGTATGAAGTAACCCTCATAATAATTTTGCCTTTTTCAAAATTTTCCATTTCCTTTACAGAAATTTCTTTTTTATCTCCATAAACAAAGTCACTATAAATCCCCGTTGTAAAATCAAATAAAAAATATTCATCAGAGTGATCATCATAATAGGTAAAAATATAAATTGGCTTTTCAAAAAGTTCTTGATTATTAAATAAATAATCAAAATCTTCATAACGATATTTAGTATACCTTTCATCAATAATATCCTTAACTGTTAATATGTAACTATTATTTTCTAAATTAATATTATATCTTCTTAAAATTAAATATCTATGTCTATTAAATATATCACTCACTTTATTAAAAAAGTCATCCTTTAATTTAATTTCAATAAATACTTTGCCCATATTTTTTTCTTTACTTTCATATAAAATATCAGAAAGCAATTTATAAAATCTACCATTTTCATTTTCATAAAATTTTAACTTTCGATAAATATTTAATTTCTCCTCTTGAGAGAAAGTTTTTTGATAACCTAGTTTTGCAATATTATCAAGAAATGCTAGTTCCTCCTTTTTTAATTTAATAAACTCTTCTTTTACTTCTTCAATATTCATAAAAAATTCTTCCTTTCAATAATATTTTATTTCTAATAAATATACAACTTATTTACAATCATTTTACATTTCTAAGTGTCCTTTTACATCCCTTATTTTGTAAACTATAATATGCAAGTTTATTTAAACCGCCACACATAATGTTATTATTTAATAAATATTTTAGTTCTTCTTCAGTAAATATCCCATATGTCAAATTTTCATTTGAATTTACATCAAACGCTTTAACAGAGTTTTTCATTCTTACAATATAGCAAATTGAGTTATCTATACCTACAGAATAATAAAATTCATCTAATAGTGTTACAATATCTGAAACATATCCAGTTTCCTCTTTTAACTCTCTTTTGGCTGCTTCAATAACACCTTCTCCATCTTCAATATAACCCGAAGGAAATTCCGCTATTATTTTATCATTTATTCTTGTTTGAAAAGTTAATATGTAATTACCATTGCTATCAGTTGCAACTATTATAACCGAATCTTTCCCACCATTTTTAACTATTTTTTCTCTTGTAATAGTTCTATTATTTGGAAGACTATAAACCTCTCTTATAAGATTAATAAAATCACCACTATATAATATTTCCTCTTTAGTAAGGTTTCCTTTTACTTTGTCATAAAGTTTAGTTATTTTTTCTAGCAACATTTTTTCTTTGTACTCTGGACTTCTTAAATAATTTAACTTATTTACTCTAATCATTGTACTATTAGCACAGTCCTCTAAAGTTTTATTATTTTCATTTAATAATTCTTCCCTAAAAATAGTACTTACTTCAACCTCATCAACGTATGAAGTAACCCTCATAATAATTTTGCCTTTTTCAAAATTTTCCATTTCCTTTACAGAAATTTCTTTTTTATCTCCATAAACAAAGTCACTATAAATCCCCGTTGTAAAATCAAATAAAAAATATTCATCAGAGTGATCATCATAATAGGTAAAAATATAAATTGGCTTTTCAAAAAGTTCTTGATTATTAAATAAATAATCAAAATCTTCATAACGATATTTAGTATACCTTTCATCAATAATATCCTTAACTGTTAATATGTAACTATTATTTTCTAAATTAATATTATATCTTCTTAAAATTAAATATCTATGTCTATTAAATATATCACTCACTTTATTAAAAAAGTCATCCTTTAATTTAATTTCAATAAATACTTTGCCCATATTTTTTTCTTTACTTTCATATAAAATATCAGAAAGCAATTTATAAAATCTACCATTTTCATTTTCATAAAATTTTAACTTTCGATAAATATTTAATTTCTCCTCTTGGGAAAAAGTTTTTTGATAACCTAGTTTTGCTATATTATCAAGATACTCTAGTTCCCCACTTTTAAGTTTAATAAACTCTTTTTTTAACTTTTCAATATCCATAAAAATTTCTCCTTTTCAATAATATTTTATTTCTTATTTATTGATAAGTAAAATATATTTATGTTATAGTATATATAAGGAGAGCTTATAATGAATATTGACCTAGAATTATATAAAGTATTTTATGTTGTTGCTAAAAATAAACATATGACTAAAGCAAGTGAAGAACTTCATATATCACAACCAGCAATATCACAATCAATAAAAAAACTTGAAAACCAACTTGGAGGAACACTTTTCTTAAGAAGTAATAAAGGAATGCAGCTTACTAATGAAGGAAAAATGTTTTATGAATATGTTAAAGGAGCTTTAGAACTTATCAATAATGCTGAAAATGAGTTTACCTCTTTTAAAGATTTATCTAAAGGTGAAATTAAAATTGGCTGTTCAACAACACTCACAAAAATAATTTTATTAAATGTAATAAAAAGATTTCATCAAGACCACCCTAACATTTCAATAAACATTACCAATGATTTAACAAGTAATTTAATTAACGATTTAAAATTAGGAAAGCTAGATTTTGTAATATTTAATGAAAGTAATATCAAAGAAACAAACCTACATTTAGAAAAAATAACCGAGCTAAAACAAGGATTCATTTATAATCCAGACTATTTCAAAGATGATATAAATAATTTTGAAGACTTAAATAATTACCCTCTTATATTGCAAAAAGAAAGTTCTAACAGTAGGAAACTATTAAATAGTATTGCCTTAAAAAATAATACAGTTTTAATACCTAAAATGGAAGTTGTAAGTCAAGAACTAGTTACTGAATTTACTAATATTGGACTAGGCATTGGTTTTACAATATTTGACTTAGCAAAAAAGAATTATAACAATTTAAAAGAACTAAAAATTAACAAAGATATTCCAAAAATAAATGTTTATTTAGGTACTAACAAATCAATCTCACCTACTTTTGCAAGTTCTACTTTTATAAAATATTTAAAAAGATGATCAAAAAAATCATCTTTTACTTATCTCTCTAATATATTTAGGCCTATCTATTTTGGATGTTAACATTCTTACTTCGTTTAACATAGTTATTTCAAAACCAACATATTCACTTAATTTTCTTTTTAATTCATTAAGAAGTTCTAAAGCGTTTGCATCTTTTGAATCATATAAATCTTTTAAAAAAGAATTACTATTTACAAAGTTATTAAATAGATTATCCACTAAAAAGTATTTTAACTCTAAATTAAATCCTTCAGAGTTTTCTTTTAATGTTACATTTCTTTTTGAATATTCCATTGTATCAATTACATTAATCTTACCTTTTGAATATAAAATATTATACATAATATCATAAATCTTTATATCATTATTTGTTAATAATTCAATATCTTTATAACTTTTATTTATAGCGTTTGCAAATGAGTTTAAATTTACATACAATGGATTTATTTCATATAAACTTTTTGACTTAACGAACTTCATAGTATAACCTATAACAAAGCTTTTATATTCTATAGTTTCTATCGGCCATATAAAAGTTGAGTTAGTTATATTACTAAACTGGGTTAAATCTTCGAATATACCATAATCATAATCATTATCAAAAAATATGTGGAATACTTTTAAAACCTGATTAGTTTTAGAATCATAATAACAAGCTCCTTGTGAACCAACACCTAAAAATCTAAGACTACTTAAATAATTCAAAAAATTATCTTTATTAGTTATTTTCATATCACAAAACTCCCCTTAAGTACGATAATTATATCATTTTTAAAAAGATGTGTCAAATCAGTGTAAAGTAGAGATTATATAAATTATTTAATATTTTAATTTTTATTAATTTCATTGATTATAGATTCTCCATGTGTTTTTACTTTAACTGGAGTTAATATGTTAAGTTTTTTTAGTTCATCAATAGTTTTAGGTCTTAATTTTACAAGTTTATCTAATTCATCATTTGTAAATACATAATATGCAGGTATTTTCATTTGTGATGCTCTTGTTTTTCTTAACTCCACTAGTCTTTCTTTCAAATTATCTGAAATATCATTTTTACAAAATTTATCTTTATAGTACTTGTAATAATCAATATTTTCATTAATACATAAATTTGCATAACTTTGAGCAATTAATTCCATATTCTTTTTTGAAGAATAACTATCATCACTTCTTATATGACTTAAATCATATTGTATTTTTCTTACTAATGCATCGGCTCTTAAAACTTTAGATTTAATATCTTTAGGTGCTTTACTTGTATTTAAAATAGTTTCTTGATTTGCTACTACTACTAATACTTTTCGATAATAGTCAAAATTTTTTGAACCAAATAATTTAACTAATCCAGAAGCTTTACTTTCCCATATTTTTCTTATCACTTCTCTTTGTGCTTCAACCTGTCTAAGTGGTGAGTACATTCCCTTTTTAATTTTCTTTCCATTAAAAGTATATTCTCTAATAAAGTCACCATTTTCATTAACAGTAATATTACCTATTAAATTTTTGCACTCAATAAAATATATAAAAACTGATGTAATTACAATATAATCAATTTGGGCAGTTAAATCACCATATTTTACTTTTACATCATGTAGAACATACATTCCAATATTTGCTTTTTGTAATTGATAAGAAATTTCTTTTTCACCCTCTAAGCCTTTTTTAACAATATAAAGTTCACTTAAAACATCATTATTATTTGGATATTCTTTATTAAGTTTTGTTAATGCATCAAATCTTTCTTGTAAATCGCTATTAGATTTATAAAATATTGCATCCTTAAATCTAAAAGAGTTAAATATATCATTTACTATACCCATTATTATCACCAATTTAATTTTAACAAAATATTAGTTATTTGTACATTAAAGGTTATCATATTTATTACCACTTAAAATGACATGAAAATTTTAAAAAACCAACCATTTCATTAAAAGGTACTTATAATTGCTATAAATATAATAAAATGAATGGTATAATAATTTTAAAGAAGAATATGAGTTTTCTTTGAAACCAGACTTTGATATGTCTACTTTAATATAAAAAAAGGTTACGATATAGAATTCGAAACTAAGTTAAGAGTTATTAATTAATAGTTATTATCTAAATATTTAATGTTTTCAAACAATTAATTAATATCATATGATGTACAAAAAAATATTTGATGAAATGGGATGGGAATATGGAAGAGAAAAAAGAAATAAAAATTGAAGGATTTGATGATAGAAATATCAAAAAGCAGATGGAAATAATCTTGAAAAAAAGCAGAGAGAAAAGAAAATTAAATACTGATTTTTTAAATTTACTTATTAATAGAATTAATAATGGACTAAGCAACTTTGAAAATGAGTTGAATTCTATTCCCAAAAAGTATAGAAAGCAATTTATAGAATTGTATAAAAAAAGTAAAAAAATTTGTAATCACTAAGTTGATAAGAATATCAACTTTTTTCATGTAACATAGAACTAAAACCATCATCAATAGGTGGTAAGTTAAATATTTGTTTTAATACCATTTAAGATGACATAGAACTAAAACTCCATCCAAACCATTTCGCCTTTTTGAATGGTTTTAATACTATTTAAGATGACATAGAACTAAAACCCTTTACTAATTTAACATTACTTGCATTAAGTTTTAATACCATTTAAGATGACATAGAACTAAAACATAAACAACTTTCATAATCACAATATGTCTGTTTTAATACCATTTAAGATGACATAGAACTAAAACATAACTATAATTAATCTTATAACTTGCTAGGTTTTAATACCATTTAAGATGACATAGAACTAAAACCTTTAAATGATTTATATAAAATGACTAATTGTTTTAATACCATTTAAGATGACATAGAACTAAAACCAAAATCATTATGATTAATGCCTTTTATTTGTTTTAATACCATTTAAGATGACATAGAACTAAAACTAGCCTTTGAAGTTATTGTTTCTTTTCCATGTTTTAATACCATTTAAGATGACATAGAACTAAAACAGTTGTTTAAGGAGGTAATTTATATGGTAAGTTTTAATACCATTTAAGATGACATAGAACTAAAACTTACTTATCTGTCTTATTTGAATAAAACAGTTTTAATACCATTTAAGATGACATAGAACTAAAACCATACAATGTATCGATACTTCTTAAAAAATGTTTTAATACCATTTAAGATGACATAGAACTAAAACTTTCTTTAGCACTTAACCAAGTTTCAGCATGTTTTAATACCATTTAAGATGACATAGAACTAAAACCTCAAATTTTAATTCTAAGTATCATAGAGTAATACTTTTCATCTTAAATGAAAATTCTATATCACTTATTATTCTACCATAAATTCAACTAAATTGTCATCAACTATTAATTTTTTCTCAAAATCGTGACTACAGCCATAACATTGAGAATCAACCAGAATAATGTTTACATTATTATAAATTGAATATTTATATAGTTCTTTTAATTCAGTATCATCTAAATATTGTTTTAGATTAACAAGTACTATAAATTTACTATATTTCAAAGATCTTTCAAGTTCAATAATAGAAAATAAATTTTCAATTATTGAATTTTTATAATTTATTTTTAATTTCAAAATTTTTGTAAGTGATTCAATAGTTACATCATTATTTACCATAATTGGCAAATCAACTGTTGAAATTATACTATTATATTTTTGAATTAACTTTTTATATAATAGTAATAAAGATTTATCAGAATTATCCTTTAAATTTTCATTAATAAGTTTATTAATTGAAAGCATATATTTTGAAAAATCAATATTGAAATAATCACTTATAACATTAACTTTATTTGTAATACTAACTTCTTTATCATCAATAAATGTTTTAATTTCTTCGATAACATTACCATTACATATTTGATTTAAATCATTAATTAATCGAAAAAATATTTTTTTATTTTCTATTTCAAGAACATTAATATTTTCATTGTTAATTTCAATATTATTTTCTAAATATGAAACTGTTATTTTCATAATACAACTAACCTACTTTCATCATTTATTATTTTATTAGTTGATGAACCAATAATATACTCAATCTGAGAATATTGTTTCTCTGTAATAGTTAGCATTTGAATAATTCCTTTATTTGGTGCAGATTTTTTAATTCTATTATATAGAAAATTAGCTTGTTGTGAATTTAAAACTATTTTTGAATAAACTGATTCTTGCATCATTAAGAAACCCTCATTTAACAAAAATTTTCTGAATTTTAAATAATTTCTCTTATCCTTTGCATATATATTTGGTAAATCAAAAAATACAATTGCTCTCATAATTCTATTCTTCTCCATAAATAAAAGCCTCATAATTTTTAATGTTTTCAATAGAATCTATTGTTTTTTTTACATATAATTTTATTATATCTTTTAAAGTATACATCTTACTTTGATATTTATATGTATGATTAAACAAATTAACAACATCTAATTTATAATCACTATCAAGTTTTCTATCTTTATTATAATACACAAAATTATCAATAATAACTCTAAAAGGTTCCATCAAATCACAACTTAAATTAAATTGATTAAATTCATTTGTATGATTAATACCCAATTCAGTTAAATAACCATTAGCTTTAACTTCTTTATTAATTGTAGATAGTAATATTGCATAACCATAATTCAATGCGGCATTTGTCTCTTGCTCTGAATGTCTAATAAAATCATTACCAAATAAAGCATTAAAATATACTTTCGCGGCATGACCCTCTCTATTTGTAATGTCTCCTATTTCAACATCATTCGCATAATTTAATAACATTTCATATTTATCATCATCAACTTTTCTTAATAACATAGCTTGATTTATTATTTTATTTTTAATTATTTCTCTCCAAAGACTATCTTTGTCAGGCTGTTTCCAACTAATCTGTTTTTTTATTTGTTTACTTGAATTATGCCTTGAATAAAAACTTGCAAGTTCTCCGAAAGGGTTATGTTTTTCATCACAAAATATAATATTAATTTTATTTAATGATAGTTCCTTTAATAAGAAACAGGTTACTACTGAAGAAGGATTATCAATAATTATAGTGTCAATTTCAGAAAGATGAATATATTTTTCATCTTCCTCTTGTTTGACTACTAAAAACGAATTTTTATAACTAAGTTTGGATTGTTTGGATATTACAACAGTCCTAAAACTCATTATATTTACTCCATATACCTGTATATGAATTACTTTTTATTATAACGTTTTCTATAACTCTTCTATGTTTTCTACCAAACATAGAAGAAAATTTATCATTTAAAAATTTAAAGTTAGCATTTGCACTATTACATTTTAAAAGTTTTAACAATTCAACAATAATTTTTTCTTTGTTTTCTGTTGAATTTATATCTAAATTGTCATAATTAATCATAGATTTTAATTCAGGAACCAAATTATTATAAAGGGCATATTCTTTTTCTATTTTATCTACAATATATTTTATTATTTCATTTAAATTATTATCATAATTATCAATGTCATTTCTACTATTATTAAACAACTTATTAAGTGTATTTTTATATTTGATAAAAAATTCTTTTTCAAATTTAAATTCTTTTGCATTAATAACTTCAACCTTATCCGATGCACCAACTAAATAACATATTTGACCATTCCAATCAAACAAACTGTAAAAAGGTATTGGTTTCGATATTTTCAAAATATCCTTATTATCTTTAAGTTTTAACAAATTCACTAAATAATCAGTAGTTTTCATTTCATCTTTTTTTGATGTAGTTAAAATATAAATTGGCATTCCAACAATTTTCTTTGTTTCTTTACCCTTATTCAAATAAGTTACCATTACAGCATATGCTGGATTTAAACTTGTATATGATCCATATAATTTCGTAGGAAGATTTTCTTTTAAAGATACACCTTTACTTCCTTTTCTCTGTTTAGTCTGATTATAAAATTCTCCGGATTTGTATTCAACTTTCTTACTAATCAAAATATCATTTGAATATAAAGCATTTTCGATATTTTTATTAAATACTTTTGAGTTAAATTCCTTTGTAATTACTTTGCCAGTTTCTTCATCAATTTGCATTGGAATTATATCATTTATTAAATAGTTCATTTTATCATCTAAACTATTTATTACATATCCATATTTTAAAGACTTATAATCTTTATTAGCAATTAAATCCTTATTTAATTCTTTAACCATATCAAAATCAATATTTTTTCTTAAGTATTTTTCTTTATATTCTCCTAAAACTGCAGCAAGATATGCATCATGTGCATGATGATAGTCATTAATATCTCTAAATTTATATAATTCAAATTTTTCTCTATAATTATGCGATAAGTTTGCTTTTAAATAAATTACTTTTGAATTTTCATATAAATTTGCTAATATATTTGCAACGTGTTTAGTAATTTGTCTTGTTTCTACAATTTGTCTATTGATAAATCCTTCTATATCTTTTGAATTAAATTCTTTTCTTATCAAGTTATAATATTTTTTATTTGATATAAGACCAATACTTTTTAGATGAGACCACCATTTTTTATTTGTTTCAGTTTTAAAATTCGATGGTAAAACAAAACTTGCAGCCTTATTTTGATTTTCCTCTTTTAAAACTAATGCTTTATTATCTATAGAATCATCTTTTATTAATGTTCTAGGAATAATATGATCAACTTCATAATCGCTTAAATTCTCTATTTTTAATGGTGTCATTGAATATAAACTTTTTCCTTCTTGAATAAAATACAAGAATAATTTTTCAGAATCTATTTTTTCTTGAGACTTTAACTCTTTATTTAAATTATTATAGTTATTAATTTCATTTCTATATTTTTCGTATAAATTTGCTAGATATTTTTTTCTATCTGGTTTTCTTTCTTTTTTATCTTCATTTCTTGCCATTTCTATAGAAATATATTCCGGATCATATCCTATATAATTTGTAATTTCGTCCACTATTTTAAGGGCTTGATATATACCCCTTTTTGTTGCTGGAGAAGTAACCAAATCCCTAACCAAATCATAATTAACTTTTTTAGTTATTTGTTCACCATTAATTTTATCTATTAACTCTAAAAACTTATATTTTTTATTGTTAAGAATTTGCATAAAATTTTCTTTTGTTTCAATCATCAAATCCATAATTGACTTTGAAGTATTTGTTTCTTTATCAAAATATAAAACACCAGTTAATAGTTTTCTTGATAGACTACTCCATCCAGTATATTTTGTTTTTAACAATTTATTAACTTTTTCAGCATTTAAATCAGGATATTCTCTATTTAGTTTAACTTTAAGAATATTTTTATCTTCAAAAATAGTAATCCATTCAATTATTTTTTCGGCATCATTTAGAGTATAATTTGTATTTTCAAATACCCCATCTATTCCAAAAAAATCGACATAACTTTTCATACTATTAGCAAATTTTTCATCAGCTGAATAGCCCTTTACTAAAATATCATCACCATAAATATCAGTAACTTTATTAGCGTATAAGTATTCTTTGAATTTTTTATCAGTTATTGTTCCAGATGTATTTAAAAATAAATCATTATAAATTTGTTCTTGTAATTCTTTAGAAAGAGGATTGTCATTAATCTTAATTTGTTTTAATTCATTTAATACTTTAAATTTTGAATATAAAATTGAATTTGCAGGTATAGCCTTTTCATTAAGTAGATATGTACAACTAGAAATCATTTTCTTAATAAACTCTTCTGCAGAGGCTTCTTTATCAACAACCTCATCAAAATTATATGGAGTTATTCTTATGCTTTCTTGACCACTTTTTCTTATCATCCAAGCAAAATTACTTTTTTCTGTTGTAGTTAAAGGCCCTACATAATAAGGAATCCTAAATTCAAGTAATTGCACCAATTTATTAGTACCATTATATTCATCACCTAAAAAAGGATAATATTTCTTTTGATTTTCAATTATCTTTACCAATTCATTCTTATTTAACTGATATGGAAATTTACCATTTTCTACAGATGTTAATCTTGGTAAAAAATCACCATTTTCTAATCTCATAAGTATTTCTTCATTATATTTTTTTACTAAAAAGCTATTAACATTATTCCAATTTACACTATCAAATAATTTTTTTAGTTCTTTTTGAAAATCATCATATGTAATACTATTAGTTATATATCTATCATATAAACAATAATTTTCTTTTTTAGCATTATTTTTTGTTCTAAATAATTTATCATATAAGTTTTCATTTTTACCACCTATTGTTCTATCTACATTAAAAACTTGTTTTAAAAATTTTAAATCTTCTTTATGCTTATCATAATATCCAATCATTAAATTAGATAAACTCGGTGTTTTACTTTCCTTAAATATCTTTTTTAAATAAACAATGTCATACAAATTTTTTAATGTCTCTAAAAGTTCAATTCTTTCGCCAAGCAATTTCTCATATTCATCATATTTATCATCATATTCAGTAGTTGAAAAAGATAGTTCAACCTTTGCAGAATCTATATCAAATAAAAACATTTTTATAAAATTAAATTTATTACCATTTATCATTTTAATAAATTCATTAGTAAACTCTTTAGGCATAAAATTAAAATAACTTGTAAGTTCTACTTTTTTATCATTTTTAAAATCTAATAATAGTATTTTTTCTAAATCGGTATAATCTATATTTTCATCCACATCAAATTCTTCACAATAATTATTAATTAAAGATACAACATTATGGAAAGATTCCTCAATATTTAAACTTTCTGTATTAAACTCACCTTGTACTAAAAAACTTCCACGATATTTTATTATATGATGTAAAGCAAGATATACTAGCCTAATATCAAATTTTTTATCTTCATTAATTAAAGCATTTCTTAGGTGATATATGGTTGGATAGTTTTTTTGATAAGAATTAAAGAAATCCTTTTCATCCTTATTTAGTTCTATAGTTTTATTAACTTTATCATTCTTATTATAAAAAGATTCTTTCATTATTTGATAAAAATTAGGATCAACTTTATTTATTTCATTTTGAAATTCCTCTTTTAAAAGTTTTATTCTATATCTTCTTCGATCATATCTTCTTCTAGTACTTCTAAAGTTTCTTCTTGAAGAAGCAGAAACTGCTTCATCAAATAGTCTAACACCCCATAGTTTCTTGTTTCCTTTTCTTAAAACTTTTTGCTTTTCAGATTCGACAACTGCCCATCCTACAGAATTTGTTCCAATATCTAATCCAATATTATATTTTTTCATATTGACATACCTCCTTTTAATATGATAATATTTAATTGTCTTAATACCATTTAAGATGACATAGAGAGTTAAAATAAAGGATTACCTAAATACTCATTATGTGATGAGAGGCTGCTTAGGCTAGCCCTTTTTTTATGTCTTCTATTCACAATTTAATTGTACTAAATAATTAACTTTATGTCTACTTAATTTATTTGAATTATTAAAAAATTATTTTATTTAATTTATATTTTTATAAAGCAAATAAAAAGTACTATTTTGTTTAGTACTCTTTAATTTTTACCCATATTACTTTTCATTATTCCATATATTTCTGATATAAACTCACTATCTTTTTTTAAATTTTTATCACATAGTAAATAAACATGATTTTTAGTTCTTGTAAGAGCAACATAAAATAATCTTCTTTCTTCAGCAAAAGGAATACCTTCATCAATAACTTCATTTCGATACAATTTTTCTATCCAAATCATACTTGTTTTAACAGATGGAAATGAAGTATTTAATCCAATAATAATTATATCATCAAAAGTAAGACCTTTAGATTTATGCATAGTCATTGCTTCAATATCTATATCTTCATAATTTTTAAATACTAAACTAGATTCTATTCCATCAAAGAAACTTTCATCATCATATAAATTATCTATAATCCTATTTGTTCTACCTAATATTAAAATTCTATGATCTGGACTATCACCATATATCTCTAAAATAGTACTTTTAAGTAAATTAATTTCCTCTTTATCAGATTTAGTTCCATCAAAAGTCTTAATAATAATTGGTTTATCTATATGTTTATCAGATACTAAGTCTTTTTTTATTTGACTATTATTTTTCATAACAAACTGTCCAGATAAGTTGATAAGTTCTTGACTATTTCTATACGTCTTATTAATTTTAAATAGTTTTGCTCCCTTAAAATAGTTAGTAAAATTATAAATATACTCTATTCTTGAACCACTAAAGGAGTAAATACTTTGCCAATCATCTCCAACCGCAAATACTTTAGCATCATTTCTTTTAGCGGTCTTCATAGTAAGTTCATACTTAATATTGGATATATCTTGATATTCATCAATAATTATATAATCAAATAATAAATGAGTTTCACTTGTTAATTTTTCAATATACTTAACTGCATAGTATAATAAATCATCAAAATCAAAGTAATAATATTCTCCACCATAAAGTTTATTTGAATAATAATTATAAAAGTCTAAGAAGTATTTTGCCTCAATCATAACATTTTGTTTTTCTTCACCTTTTAAAGTCATAATATATTTTTTTATAACTGTTTTATCCTCTCTATAAGCAGATGATTTTAAATATTTAATACTTGAGTACATAAAATATTCAAATGGATATACTTGTGAAAGTGGATTTAAACGAAGAATATGTTCATATATTTCTTCATTAGTTCTTTCATTATATTCAACATTTAACTCTCTTAATTTGTTATCTAAAATTCTAACAATATTTGAAAGTGATGTTCTTTCAATTTCAATAAATTTATTATTATGCTCTTTATGGTATCTTTCTTTTTCTAACTTTATTTTATTATAGTTTTCATCCTCTAAGCCAAAGTATTCAATATATATTTTTTCACCAGCATAATCAATTGTAAAATCAGGTTTATATATTATATTATTTTCCATTAGTTCTGGATAAGCTTCTTCATAAGAATACGAAAGACCTCTTTTATAAAGAAAGTTTGCTATTACTGCTTCACCAGCTGATTTAACATAGTCTCCATTTATAGATATAATATTTTCATCTTTCTGAAGTTGCCTTTCAATCCATGATTTAATTAAATTTATAGTTCCTACAGTTTTGGCTTCATTAAGTTTAACACTTACATAGTATTCTATAAGCTCATCATAAGTATTAAATTTTTGATAGTTATCAATAAAGAATTTGCTAAATACAAAATTTTTCATTTGTTTAACAGTATCAAAATTATTAATTATTTCAGTAATTTTATTTTTATCTAAATATAAGTTTTTAAAATACTCTAAAAAGATTTCTCTTTTTTTATTTCTATCAAGTATAACACATTTTCGATTATTAAATATTTCTCTAATATATTCATAACCAAGTGAATGAAATGTTGTAACGTGTACTGGGATATTAAAATCTAAGCAAATTCTTTTATCTAGTTCTTCAGTAGCTTTTCTTGTATAACTTAGTACTAATATTTTTTCTGGTAAAACATTTTTCTTTTCCACTAAATATTTTACTTTTGATGCCATAGTGGTAGTTTTACCTGTACCTGCTCCAGCAATGATAAGACTATATTTTTCATCACTTAATATGGCTTTACACTGCTCTTTATCAAGTTTTATATTAGGATCAATATCTTTATAGAAATTATCAAAGTAATCTTTATTTAACAAATATAACTTTTCTAATACAATGTCATTATAAGTATCAATATTAAAGTTAGATGGCACAGCACCACTATAATTTGCTAATACATTTAAATATAAATCATTTGAAATATATTCATGATTATTATATTTTTTTATAAACTCCTCTTTCACACTGCCACCTACTATAACATTATTATAACAAAAATCAATTATTTTTTATAGTGAGTTTTGTTTAGTTTAAATTTTTTGTAAATATTTCATAGTATTATATTAAAAAAATAGGACATTACTCCTATCTAATAAATTATATAGCAAATGCCAACCAAGGAATTATTAACATTAAACTTATTAATAAACACACTTTATAATCTTTTTTAAATAAACTAATTATATCTAATGAAGAAAGTATTGAAATAATAACTAATATCATTTGAACTACAGTTATTATAGCGGATATTATATGTGAATCATTAAAACCCTCGATGCAAAATATTCCATATATAAAGAATAAAATAATACTAATAATTTTAACTACTTTTTTACTTTTTTCTTCTTTGCTTATTAATAATTTACCATTATTTTCAAAATATTTCTCTTCCATTTTGTTTTTATGTTATTTCTTTTTTGTTTTTAGTTTTAGATTCTAATTTTTCTTTCCAATCATTTTCATGTGCATTTATGCCTTTTTCAATAAGGCTTTCTGCATCAGCCTCGACTTCAACTCCAATTTTTTTAAAATTAACTTTCATAAACTATTTCACCTCATTAAATACAATGTTTTTCTCGCGAACTTACATCATACTAATTATATCACGTATAATGTTAAACATAAAGATTTTATGATAATAACTATAGGTGTATCAAAAATTACTTAATAGTTCTAAAGCCCTTTAATATACAAAAAAATGAAAGTTTTAGTTTTCTTCAGGGGGCTATTATATTAAAAAGGAGGATTGTTTAAAATCCCCGTAATATCGACATATAACTCATATAGAGATTAATAAAATTTAATCAAAAATTGAGAAATTTATATTAATTTGATGGGTAGCTGATGGGTAGAAATTACATATCAGCTAATTTTTTTTTATGTTTTTTGTACATTAATCACCATTCTAGTAAAAATTCATTTCTAACTGTATCTCTCTTATATTTTTCTAACAATTTTATTTTTTTATTTATCAACATACAATGTTTAATATAATTAGAACCAAGTTTTTGAATACTTTCCATTAATTCTTTAAAATAATCTATTCTACTTTCAATAAGAGGTATTTCACTTCCACTCCATGACCAGCTATGAGATTCCAATTGTAATTTTTCAAATAATTCATAATTATTATTAATAGTTAATAATTCTATTATACATTTAATTCTTACATCTTTTGATCTATTTGATATTACAATAAATAAATCTGTTAATATATCATCATTATCACTATAATTTTTAATTATACCTATCAAATACTTTTCTTCAATAACAAAGTTATCTCTTGAATTACTAAATATTAATTTTAAAAAATTAGTGCGTTTAAAATTATTTATTTTTAGCATAGATTCTATAACATATCTAATTTTCTCATCATCGTGTTTCCATATGTTTTCTAATACGTTATGATTATTATGCATTATATCAGGATTATTATCTATAAAATTTAAATATTTATTAATAAAATTTTTAAAATCTAAATTCATAAACATATTAAAATATTTTCCATGATAATCCAAATTATCGTGATCTTTCAATAATAATAAATATGCTTTTATTAACACATCGTAATCACTCTTGAAATACTCTGTTAACTTTTCTGGCGTATTTTCACTATATTCATTAAATAATAATGTTGTCATTAGAGATAACACAAATAAATCATCTTTATACAAATCGCAAATCATATTAAGTATTTTGGGATAAATGTTTTTATCAACAGAAATATATTTTTCTAAAAATCCTAAGTTTATACTTGTTCCAGATTTAATCGTTATTTTATGAGAAATAAATTCAATAAAACTATCTAATTCTTTTTTGCATATTTCTTTATCTGGAATTAAAGAATAACATGCAAACATAAAATAAGGCTTTTTCGTGTATTCATATTTTGATATTATTTGTTTCGTTTTTGAATATCCTACTTTATCTATACATAATTTTATTATTCGTTCAATAGGAAAGTTTTTTAGTAAGTTATTGCTAATAAATAAATCTAATAATTTACATACATCTATTTTTTCTTTTCCAAATAAAGCGATTATAAATGATGATATACCTTTTCCAATATCATACTTGTTCTCAAGTAATTTTTCATTTTCAATAATTCCTATTTTATTTATATTTTCATATATTTCATTAACATTCATTTGATTGGCTATTTTCTTCATGTTTTCAATTGTATTGTCATTTTTGTAATCATGATCAATATTATTATCAATCATTTTATAATACTCATATATATCTTCTTCTTGTATATTAATATCAAGATTAGATACATTAAATACTTTATATTCTTTATTAATGTTCTCAGTTAATATTGCTACTTCAAAATCAAGAGGTAATAGATTATTAACCAATACATTAACTTTCTCAAAATCATTTTCCATAATTATTTTAATATTTTCATCTCTTCCATATCCTGATGAATAGAGATAATTTAGTATATTAATTAAAATATCTCTATTATTTCCATTTTTAGATTTTTCAATCAAATAATCAAACATTGTATTTCTAAATTTTCTAAGATTATCTGATTCATTTAAACAATATTGTGTTATAACAATATTTCTTTTACCAGATGAAAACGAATAATCGCCACTAAATTTTAAATAATGTTGAATTAAATTTATTATCAAATAAGTTATACTTTCATTTTCAGGATTGTTAGATGATATTAAACTTTCAACAACTTTTTCCTGTATATGAAAATCGCTATAATATATTTCATCTCCATATCCCCACATATATGCAAACAATTTATATGCTTCAGGAATTATACTATTATCCTTTTTTATATATTCAATTATAATATTTAACGCTAATTCCACCTTATCTGAATACTTAAACTTTCCTAATAGATTAAGTATTTTATTATCAGGATATTCTCTATTTTTTGAAATAATTATTTCATTATATTTAAAATTCATCTTATTGAAATTAATAATTTTAACAAAATCAGAACAGAAATCTAAAGTTTCATAATCTAGTAAATTACCAAATGAATCTAAAAAATCAAACTTATCATACTTATATGTGTAAATTGCATTCCAAACTTGACTTATCCCATATTTAATTAAATCAATAGTTTCTTGATTATGAAAAACGTTTAATAATAAATTTATGTCTTCAATTAACCTACTCTTGGAATATGAATACATATTGATTACAAGATTTTCAACGCTTATATCTTTTTTGATTATTACACTTAAATACATTGAGTAATTTGAAATACATTGTTCTGAAATTTTAGCAATGTCATCATCTATCAAATCAATTATTTCATTATCATGTAAGATAAACATATCTTTTCTAAGTTGATTTTCTGTTAAATTAAATAAAGTAATTAAAGATTTGTGATTATCATTTTTTAAATCAATTTCATTTAAAATACTTATAACAGCTAATGATTTCATAATAGTGCTACTTTCTTCTGATAATTGTTTTATTACACTATCGTAATACGAATTATAAATATCCTCAATAGTTGTAGTTTTACCAGTACCTGACTCAATTACATTTGAAGCCATCATCAATATACGTGAATTACCTTGTGAAACATAAATAATGTCTCTAATGATTAAATCATTTTTAATATTGGTATTTTTTTTAATTACTTCTCCTAATTGTTCATCAGTTAATTGTTTTATATTTATATACCCTATTTTAAAATAATTATTAGTTTCATTTTCTTCCATTTTTATTTTTTCTATAACTCTGCTTTTTGCATAATCTCGTACTGTAGCTACTATTTTTAATTCTAAATTATTAATAGGATTTAAAAAATATAATATCTGACCTATATCATTTATATTATTGATATCATCAATGAAAATAATGTATTTATTATCTTTTTTTAAATATTTTTTTAAATCATCAAATAAATTTTGATTTCTATTTTTTATACATAATATCTTATATTCATTTAATTGACTTTTATCATTAATCATAATATCTAATATTAAATGAGTTTTTCCACATCCAGATTTACCAGAAATTAAAACTATATCATTGTCAGCTATATTTTGAAGTATTTCCTTCTTTTCATCATCACGATACAATAATTCATTGTTGATTTTTACACTACCTTTTTTCATGTTATACTCTTTCATATATTCTATAGGCGATAAAACTTGTAGTGTATCAACTGCAATACCTAAATATTCCTTTGCAATAAGTGGATATTCTTTTCTTAAAAGATTAGCAATCATATCAATATTATATATTTCAAGTATAATATTATCAGATAAGCATAAATCATTTAATTCTTTAAATTGTTCAATTTTCAAATTTGAAGATGTATAGAATTCTATTATTTTACCTTTTTCTATTTTGCAATCTCTTATTTTATTTATACACTTTACAACATCATCTTTTATTTTTTGAAAAATTCCATCCTCTTGAGTAGTATATTCAACGAGTGTATAACAATCATCCTTCAAAAAAAATGTATCAGGCGTTCCTGGTGTAGTTTTATCCGATTCATCATGTGATCCCAATGGGTGTATTCTGTATCCCATTTCATCTAATATCTGATTACACATATTTTGAAATCTTCCACCCTCTAGTTTTCCAATCTTCTTTATTTCAATTTTTAAATCATTATTATCTTCCATCCTAACACTTCCTTCTACTAAAAAACGCCACTAGAAAAACTTTTAAACAAAGCCTGTACTAGCGCCTCTTTCGTTAAATATATTAATTGTGCCACATTATGACACTTGTGACACTTAATATAAGTACCCCCTCCTATATTGAAGTGACGCAAGTGACGTGACTATTTTATGCGACTATTAATATATTGCTTCATTCTTTTAACAATAGCATCATATAAATCTTCTTGTGAAACAACATCAATTAGTCTAACACTTCCATATAATGATAAATATTTTGCAACGTCAGTATATATATTTTCTTTATCTTTTGTTTTTTCAGCCTCAATAAAAGATTGTCGCTTTGTTTCATCATTCATATATTCATCATATACTGATTTTTCTGCTCTAATAACAGCTTGAACAATATGCTTTTCACTTGAATTGGCACGCCATGTTAAATTTCTAATTCTCTCAGGCTTTTCAATTACAAATCTCGTATAATAATATTTGTCTTCTAATGATTCATCAACAGTTAAGTATACCCTGAAGAAACTTCTAGACATAACACCAAAGAAATTTCCTCTACGTTTACCTTTTTTAAATAAATAATGGTCTCCAAATGTTGATGATGATTTTATTGGCATTGCTTGAACAGAAGCTGTATAACATTTTACCAAATTAATCCAAACCCAAAATTTTTCATCAGTTAAGATATATCTTGGTAAATCCTTTAATGCTTCATAAAGTTTGATAGAATTATTGTAATCTACTTTTGAATAATCACCATCGCTACTAACATCTAATTTAAAGTCTGGAATTGTATATTTCATTTTAACAAACAAATCATCCCATTCATCAAATAACCATTCATTAGATGATGGATTTTCTTTAATCATTTTTGAAATAAATTCCATATTATTTTTTTCACCTAATGTATTTATTGCATCGTCAGTTGCCATAAAAATTTCTATTTGATTATTCATCATCTGACATCACCCCCATTTTTCTGTTCATATCTAGTCTAAATAATTTATTTATACCATCTATTGTACTATTATTTAATAATTTTTGAGCTAGTGTTAAAGAATCTATTTCATTAAATGATTCATTAGTTAATTTTTTTCCATATACATTTTCGTATGAAACCATTATTGCATTAAACCAATAATAATCATCTGCAATATCATCAATATCATAATCTTGATCTTTAAATTTTTGTAATACAGAGCTTAAAGCTGGAATTGCCATCATTGATAAAAATAATGGTTGATATGCTTTATTAAATCTTAAATTATAATATAGTCCATATTCGTTTTCAGGCAATTTTATAATTATCTTTTTTTGATTAATATCTACAAGCATATTATCTATATTTTTTGTTTTTATTACTGAAAATATAGAATCGTTCTTTTGATCTTCTTCTTGATCATATTCTATAATCTTATAGAATCCATCATCAGCAGCTAATATATCATATTTTTCGATATTAAATGAATAATCTTCATAGTCATCTAAGAAGTTTTCGCTTTTGTAATCAGTTATATTATCAGTAGCATATAAAAAGCTGGAAATATATACTTTATCATTTAATTCAGATAAAGGAATAATTATATCTCTATTTTCTAAACTTATTTCTTTAGTAACTCTGTATATTGTAGCAGAGCATTCAATTACAAGCGCACCGATAACCATTCCTTTAGACATTAAATTAACTAGATTTAAATCATCAATAACTAAATGAGCATCTTTTAATATTAAAAATTCATCATCTGAGTCATCCTCATAAACAAGTGAAAAAGATGAGTCTTTAAATGAACTAACTTTTTCAGAGTTATTAATTACTGGATAAGGAAATAATTTTTTACCTACACGCATTTATAATCACCTCACATGAATATAATTCTCTTAAATCTGTATCTAAAGAAAGCTTATATTTCTTATTTTTACTTAATTTTAAATTAACTATTTTTCCATCTTTTATTTCTAATGGATTTCCTTCTAATGTACAACTTTGAATATTAACATTATATTTATTCTCAGAGTCATCTAAATAATATAATGATAATTCACAATCGGATTCATCATATAGAGATTCAAAAGATATAGCACACTTTCCAGAATTTTTATCAAGCATCATATATCTATAACTCATACCAGATAGTTTTTGATATGTCATTATTTCTTTATCTCCATCTTTTGTTCCACCCTCTTTATCTGTATCATGTACACTTCCTCCAGAGCCTTCATTATGACCACCAGGTATTGGAGATCCTTCACCTTCTCCATGTTCACCTATATCCGGTTGAGGTGAAACTCCATCATCATTTTTAGTAACTCCGATATCATCTTTTATTTTTACTTTTTTTGACTCTTTTATAGTTGGCTTTTGTTGTAATTTAGAAGATTTTTCATTACCACCAGAATTTACAGCATCTAAACTTGATAAGAATTCGCCTGCACCTTCCATATCAACAACATCTGAATCACCAACTGATAGTTCATCATTAATATAACTAAGGATTTTATTTGTCAAATCATCTTTAATACTTTTAACTTCATCTCTTTTAGCATTGTCTGTTATACGTTTTAATTCCCAATTTGTATGTTGAGGATTTTCTATATCTCTTAAAATGCTATTTAATGTATTATCGCCTATAATACACATAGCAGAACAAGGTACTGAGGATACACTTGTTAATGTTGTAATTTTCATATATGGATATCTTATCATAACACAATTGTTAGTAGATAATTCCTCTTCGTCATTTTCAAATTCTTTTAAATAAACAGTAGCTGTACCAAATCCATCGATGTCCAATTCTTTTTTATGAACTGTATTATCTGTTAACAAAATATATTGTGATTTAATATTTTTATAACTTGTTTTTATAATATTATCGGGATTTTCTATTACATCTAAAATTGTTTCTTTATTAATATCAACATCGTCGACTTTTACTTCAAGTGTTCCAAAAATTATAGCAGAAGAGAAACTATCCAATATTTTTGTAATCATTTCTTTCTTCCATTTCAAGTCGTCTCTAAATCCTATTATATAAATATCAGTTCCAGTACTTGTTCTAGGTTCACCATCTAAGCATAATTGTGAAGATATAGCAGAATTTCTATTATCGCATGTAAAATAACCAATACCCTGAGTTTTTTCACCTGTTTCAGCATTTTTAATTGATGAACATAAATGACATATTCCTATACTACCTTCCTCATTATTTACTGTATATGTTGAATAAAATACAGTGTTAAATTTACTAGAAACAAAAGCAGCATATTTGCCAATACCTTTAGATCCTCCACTTGTTCCAATTTTTTCAGAAGAACCACTACCTTTTGTAAGTGTATAAAATTTACCTGATTCTAAACTACTTACATCAGTTAAGCCTGTTGTATTAAAGTCACTTATTTTCAAACAATTAATATAATCATTATTGTTTATATAATCAAGCATTTCCTTTAATTCTTCAGCTGCTTTAGGTGTTTTTTTAGATTGATAATCTATACATGCTTGAATCTCCCTTTTTAAACTATCAATTTCAGGTACTTCATCTCTTTTGATAGTAAAAGGCTTAAATTTAACAATTACCTTTCCTTTATTAATACTAGCATCTATAGAGTTTTGACATATTTCTCTTGCTAGTGAAGATATAGGATCTGTTTTAAACATTTCTAATCCAGGAGCATTTAATCCTGTTTCTTGTCCAAAATTATTTCCTATAAAATTCCAAAAATTATTCATTAGAATCCCTCCTTATAATAAAATCCGTTGTTCTATATGTATTGTCAGTATAATCAATAGCAAAATCATCTGATAAATAAGTTCTTACAATACCAACCAACAAATATTTATTCCAATTATATTTTAATTTTGGAAACATACCATAACCATTAAAGGTTCTAGTATCTATTTCTTTAAAATTATTTAATATTAAATTAATTATTTTCTTTATATTTCTTAATGTTTCTTCATTTATTCCAAGAAATTCTTTTTTTATCATTTTATCTATATCAACTTGAACGAAATTATCACTCATATTATCCATAAACATCAAGTAACTATATATGCCACCTACATTCATTTTAGAAAGATAACTCTTAACATCATCATTAGTGAATGAATTATAATTGATAAGATGGTTTCTTAATAATTCTTCTCTTGATGTTGATAAATTTGGATTTGTACTAATAAACGGTCGTGAATAATAATAATCATTTGGGAATAGTAATTGTATTACAGAGTATAAATCAAAATAATGATCTATCATTTCTAAATTTAAATTATATTTTTCCTCAAATAATTTTATTCTTGCATATACTTTTCTAGCTGAAATAGTGTCTGAATTCAAACTTTTAAACATTTCTTCAATTATATTTTTTAATTTTAATTTATCCTCATCATTAATATTAAGTTTGTTAAAATAAATAAATCTTTTATTTTCAAGAAATATCAGCCCATTATCTTTTTCATGATAGAGAATATTATAAAAAACATAATCTTCAACACCAGATATTTTCCTACGCAAATCATTAATACTAAATACTCCATTAAAGGATTTTATAATTTCCAGTATTTTATCATATGGGCATATTGATTTATCTCCAACAGATATATAATCTCTTTTGCTATAAAAGTCTTCAGGAAGTTTTCTATCAATTAGTCCTTTTAATAAATATTGATTTTCAACATCATATTTTTTTAATTCATATTTAAATTTATCTAATATTGTACTGTAATACACTACTGGCTTATTTGCATAAATAAAATCTATTATTCTTTGATACAAATCATCTGATAATTCATTAACATTATTTATATCTATAAACGTTCCTCTATTGCATTGTACCATTGTAGGTTCACGGTCAATCATAGATGCCAAACTATGTTCTGATGGAAAATCATCAATTTCTCCTACATCTTTAAATATTATTCTTTTTAATATGCTGTAATCATCACCAGTAGAACATTTATAACCATTAGGGAAGTTTTGCTTAATTACATATATAAATAAATCTCTTGGATATATATTCTTCCTTATGTAAATGTTATGATATTCCTTATAATTATTATTAAAAATTATTTTATCAACACCAGTAAAGCTTAAAGCTTGTTGTTTAGATAAGAACATTGATATATTTTCTAATTTTTCATTTATAATATCATTAAATTCGTAATCAGAATTATACAAACATTCATAGTCAACATTATACTTACATTTTCCTATTGAACATATTTTATATAATACTGAAATTATAAATGAAATCTCATTATTATTAATATATTGTTCTATATCATTAATTTCAATTATTTTTGTTTTTTTACATATTCTATCAAATAATATATTTAATATTGTTTTATTTTTTTCAGCAATCATTCTAGCTTTTCTTAAACCTTTAGCTTCAATTTGTCTTATTCTCTCACGTGTAACAGAAAAAATATTTCCCACTTCTTCTAATGTTTTAGGTTTTTCATTATTATATCCATACCTTAATCTAATTATTTTAATTTCTTTATCATCTAACAAAGAATTATATTCATTCATTACTTCTTCAAGGGACTTCATTATTGGTTTAGAAAGAAGCTTACAATAATCGTAAAAATTTTTATCAAATATTAATACTAGGTCTACCAAATTATGTCTTGCAGTCTTTAATTGACCAATAGTATTAATACTTGCTATAGATAAAATATTTAAACAAGAAGATTCCTTTACTATATAATTGATACTAAAATCATTATAATTGTCATCTATAGAACATATTGTTGAATATTTTAAACTGTATTCATCCTTATTTATAAATCTTGCATAAAGTAAAGAATATACTTGAGATAAAACTATTTCTAATTTTAGGTTTGAATTACTAACAATCTCTAATGCAGCAAAATAAGAATAAATATCTATAAATTTACTTCTATCATCTTCTATATACTTATATAATTCGGAATACAATTTATCTTCTGATTCATCTTTTAATTTTTTTATTCTATCTTCAAGCAAAAGAATAAAATTCATAATTACTTTTTCATCCTCAGAAATAATAAAATTATTAACACCATTTTTTTCAAAAGAATCAATTAAATATTTTTTTAACTTTGATGATTTAATAGTAGCACCATAAATATTTTCAAAATAATTAACTAAATAATCTAGACTACACTTCTTTTCATTACACAAAAATATAGCTTTTACTATTAAATAATTAACATATTCATAATTATAAGTTTCATCAATTAAATCATCTTTAATGTTTTTAAATAAATCACATCTCATAATTTGAATTTTTTCTTTCTATTAATATTCTTCTTAAATGATTCTTTTTGTCTATCCAATTCTTCTTGTATAGCATTAAATATTGAATCTATTTCTTTCTCTGTATATTCATAAAAAGAAGGATTCATCAAATTCTGCAACTTTGATATTAATTCAATAATTTTATTAGTTCTATTTTCAGCAATACGTTTAAAGTTATCTCTTTTCGTTTCCATAACATTCTCCCTTTCTCGGCATAATTATAGCACAAATGTAATAATAATACAATATTTTACAAATATTTTGCAATTATTATAATAAAGACACCTATATTTGGCATCCGATTATCCATTCTATCCATCCTCTAACAGTACTTGAACGTCTATTTAAAGTCTCAAAATTTTTTATATCTGTATATTTTTTCATATAATTAACAATTTCTTCTTTTGAAGGCATAATATTATTATCAATATAAGATTTATACGTATAATAAAACACTTTATGTCTTAATATCATTTTAATTAAATATTCATTTCTACTTCTTATGTCTAAATTAGAAATCATGAATCCTTGTGGTGTTAACTCATATTTTCCGTGTTCTATAGAATTATCTATCAATCCTAAGTATTTTGCAGCAGATAAGTAATAACTTCCTTGTCTAATATCAAATTCATATTCTTCTGCTATTTCAGAAGCACTATTTATTTGTGAGTCAATTAAATCAACAATTCCTAATACTCTATTAAAAGAATCAGCTTGTGGAAAAGGAATTTCATCTTGAGATAAATCATCTATTACTTCAATACCATTTAAAATACTCAATTTTGTTGATTCTGAATCTTTATTAGATACAATATATCTTTTTATATCCACTAATTCTAGCGAATTATAATTGTATATATCAGATACTTTATAAATAAAGAAAGTATATACTCCATTATCATATGCAAAAAATATAGGAGTTATAGGTTTAGTAACTTTATCAATCCAGTGGCGATAAGGAAAATATAATTGTCTGATAATAAAATCTTTTGGCAAATAATTTTTTGCTTCTATTAATACAACATTATTATTGCCTTCATATCCACCATCTATTTCCATAGCAGGCCTTTGAATTTCAATTGTATTGATTCCATCTTCTCCATCTATATTAAATTTAAATCCCATTGCTCTCATTTTACCTTGTATAGTTTCAACAACCTCTTCACCTATGGCATCCTTTATCATTCCAGATAAAAGCGCTACATTTAATGCATTACTTTCTGAATAAATATAATCAGGATCAATTGTTTCAATAAAATCTGGTAAAGAAACTTTTTTAGGTTCAATCTCTTCATATTTTGTGTTTGAAATATTTTTAAACATATTATATTTACCAATTATATATTCACCATTATTAATCGGTAAAATACCCAATCCATTATTTTTAAAAATATTGGGTAATTGAGCAGAATAATCAAATTTTGTCATAAGTCTAGGCTCTTTATAATTTCTTATTTGATCTGCTGAAATTTTATACCAGCCATTATCTTTAATTTCAGATAATACATTATAATCTTTAAATATATCTTCCCATAAATCAGAAACAGTTTTTTTCAATGTTTAGTCCTCCTTTTTATAATTTGTAATTAGAACTTCTTCAACATTGCCTCTTTTTTTACCATTAGCATTAATATTTCTCTTTGCTTTTATAACATTAATATTATAATTTTTATATAAATCTCTTATTAATTTGGTATTATGATTAGACAACATAATATAGCATCCTTTTTTATCTAATTTTTCAAATAACTCAAATAATCTTACTTGTTCCTCCTTGCCAAATCCATCTTCAGTATAACTGTTAAATGTTGATGTATCTGAATCATATGGAGGATCAAAATAAATAAAATCACCTTTTTTTGCATTCTTAACAGCTTCTTCAAAATCCGTAGATAGCAACTCTATATCATTGAAATTCAATATACAGTGTACTATTCCTAAGTTTTGTCCTTCATATGTATTAACCTTTTCTTTTTTTCCATAAGGAACATTAAATTCATTTTTACTATTAACCCTATATAATCCATTAAAACATGCTTTGTTTAGATAGATTGTTCTAGCAGCTCTTTTATAGTCAACTAATTTGTTAAATTTTTTCTTATCTCTATCTAAATCTCTTATTTTATAATAATACTCTTCTGAATGATTTGCTTCATGATGGTTTAATTCATTACACATTTTTTCAAATCTTATTTCATCCTTTATACATTCAAATACATTCATTAATTCTTTATTATAATCATTTAAAACAGCTTTTTTTGGTGCTAATTCAAAGAATACTGCTCCACCACCAACGAAAGGTTCATAATATGTACTATAATTATCTGGAATATATTTTTTTATATCTTTCATTATTTGGCGTTTTCCACCTGCCCATTTTACAAATGGTTTTCCTTTTAACATACGTATCCCCCCACTTTCTAATTAATTAAATCAATATATATAATTTTTCCATCATATTTCCACAACGATTTTGAAGGATTGAAAACATTATCTTTTGTTAATAGCCCATATTTTCTATACATTTCAGTAATTCCTTGTGAAAAAAATCTTCTGTCAGAACTAATTCTAACATCTTTAATTTCATTGCCATTAAAGCATAGATCAAATTTATCCTTGTCCTCTGGTAATAATTCTAATATTGCACGAGGAATACTTATTATTCTTGCTCTAATATCATTTGAAGTAATATCTTTTTCAATATCATCTATGATAAATACAGTACCATCACTATTTTTATCTTTTTCAATTACAACATTCTTCTTGTAAAAACTTTTTAGTTCTTCTGAACTAAACGTAGGTTTATATACAAATCCAATGTCATTTTCAATACATATATCTACTAATGTTTTACCATCAATCAATACTATAGGTGTTTCTTTTCTTAAAGAAGCTTTTTCTATTGCAGGTTTTGAAAAACCAGCAGTCGTGATAATTATCCCCTTTTCACCAGATAACATATTTCCTCTTAATTTATCAATTATATCAACTGGTATTTTGTCAGATGGTTTATATCTTTTTGCTTGAACAATATATTTTACTGAGTCATCATTGTTATCAATAACACCATATCTAATTCCTTCTAAATCAACACCACCATCTCCTGACCTCTTAGTAACACGTACTTCATCAAGTCCTATGCACTCTAGAAACGGTTTTAAAAAGTCTTCGAATTCATATCCAGTTTTAAAAGAACTATATAATTCATTTAATATATCATCTTTTTCTTTTTCGGTTAATTCAACTTTTTTCATATATTCCTCCTATGGTTTCTTTGGTAATTTAGAATAATCGTATTTATGTTGTATTGATTCTAGTTCATTAAATACTTCTTCTATATCTTTAGCTATATCTTTTTTTGAATAATTTTCATTCAAACGTTCAGATATTTCAATCTTGTTAGTAATTGCATTTAATTTGTTTCTTGCAGATGAACATTGTTTTCTTTTTTGTGCGTCCCAATCTAATAAATTCATTTCAGATTGTTGATATTCATCTAATAATTCTTTTAACTGTCTATTAGACATTCCTGCGTATCTATCAACACTTAATGATTTTATTACACTATTAAATCCACAAGCTTCTAATAAATTTTCTAAATTTAATCCTAACGGAATTGATATTTGATAAAGATCATCTAACTTTATCTTTTTTATTTTTCCATTAACAATATCATTTAACGTACTTCTACTAATTCCCGTCAATTTAGCAAGTTCTCTTTGAGATATATTCTTATTTTCTATAGCATCTAGTATTAAGTTTTGTAGTTTTTCTGAATTCATAAAATCCCTACTTTCTTCCCTAATTATTCATACACAATTACATTTTACCACTAAAAAATTTAATTGTCTACATTTTCGGACAAAAAAGTATCGATAGTTTTTTCGGACAGTGTTATCATTAAATTGTCCAATATTACTGGCACAGAAAGGAGATGATGAATTACAACTTAGTAGTTGTGGAAATCACCGATATGCCGAACTTATAAAATGCAATGTCAAAATGATAACCCTATTGGCACGGAAGTTACGAAATAACTAAAATTTCGAATATATGGGAGAACCAAGGGATAACTCTACCCTATTTTAGAAGAAAGGAGGTAATTAAATGGGAAACTTTAAAGTATATAGAGTTTTTGATGAATTTTTAAAAGATCCAAATTTATCTTTAAGAGTTAAAGGATTCTTAACAATGATATTAACTAATAATATTACTACTGGATTTGAAGTAGAAAAATATTGTGCTGATACAAAAGAAGATATTAAAGACGCTTTATTAGAATTAAGAATTGCTAAATATATAAGATATAACTCAGAAACTAATATTTTAGAAGCAAATGCTGTTCCATACACTAAATGGAATAAAGAAGAATACGAATTATAAAAAAGGATGTGATAATGCATGACAGCAAGTGAAACATTAAAATTAATAGCAAAACAATGGTGCAATTTAAGTGATTTAATGAAACTAGCAGGTGTTGGTAGAAATAATGCATTAGTTATTAAAAGCACTATAAAGAAAAAATTAGAAAGTGAAAACAACACCCTCTTTGAGCATAAACACCAATAGGCATTAATAAAATAATTAATAATAAAATCTTTATATTTTTCACTTCAAAAAACCTCATATTAAATTACTTATATCTTTCCATAACATCTTTTGCAAGGGGTATATCTGCAGGAGCTAAATCATAACTTAATAAATCATCTATTTTTACCCAAGCATATTCTGAGTGTGCATGAAGTTTAAAATTCCCATCAATATATTTACATTCATATAATTTAAGTATTACATTACCATGTGGATAATTAAAAGTGCTTTGTGATATAAAAGTCTTTGCTTTAACTTTTACATCAAATTCTTCATAAATCTCTCTTTCTATAGCTATTTTTTCATCTTCATTTTCTTCGACTTTACCACCAGGAAATTCCCATTTACCTTTTGCATCTTTATCCGTAGATCTTTTAGCAATTAATACTTTATTATCCTTAAAAATTAAAGCCGCTACTACATTTATACCTTTACTCATAATACATTTACCTTTCGCTAATCCTATTATACTATATTTTCAATATTAAAAAAACTAAATGTTTTTTGATATTTAGCATTTACTTAACTTTCTATACTAATAGAAAATGTTAATATTAATTTGCAAAGTACGCATTTTTTGAAATATAATTTTTGCCTAACTTATGCTAAAAAAGCACTATTTTTTAGTGCAAACTGTCAAACAAAAAAATCTCTTTCGAGATTTTAATTAGCATCTTCTATCGTAAATATTTTCTACAACATTTTCTTCACAACACGTATTACATGGAGTAAAAGTATGTTTATAAATATGATGATTAATTATTCTAGTATTACAAGGTTTAATATGAGGTACTTCATAGCAAATATATCTATGACACACCCTTTCCTCTGGGCACTCATAAACTGGTTCACATGTACATCCCATCATATTTTCTACTTTACCCATATCTTCCATAGCAGGTCTTTTATCACAATTCATAATAGGTAATTCCTCCTTTTACATTATACTATTCGAAAAAATTATACTTGTATGGGCTTTTTGTATGTATCAAGGAATAAAAAAAATAATGATTTGCACCATTATTTTGATTTTTTATCATTTTTAGGAATAACAAATTCTCTAGTATTATAATAATATTGACATCCACTTATTACACTGAATATTGTTGCTATAATTAAGCATATTTTTGCAAGTGGAAAGTGAAAAAACTCACAAGGAAAATTACTAAAGAAAGTTAGTGTTAATCCAACCATCATAAAGGCAGTTTTAATTTTTCCCATTGAGGAAGCCGCTACTACTTTACCTTTATTTCCAGAAATCATTTTACAAGTATCAGTAATAATATCACGAGTAATAATAACAACTGGTACTACCAAAGGAATTACTCTATCATATGCAAGAATAATAAGTACACCATTTACTAAGATTTTATCAGCAATAGCATCAGCCATTTTACCAAAATCAGTAACCATATTATATTTTCTTGCTATATGACCATCAAGTTTATCTGTAAGTGAGGCAATTAGAAATAAAGTTCCTGCAATAATATATTTTAAATTAAATGTAACTCCATGATATAAATATACTGGCCATGAAAAGCCTAAAGCATGCCATGGTATACATAACATAATAAGTATAATAAATGCTAAAACAATTCTTGAAATTGTAAGTTTATTTGGTAAATTCATTTCCTACTCCTTATAACTTATCTCACTAGCAACCCTAGTGTTAACAGTAATTTGTTTTACAGCCCAGAAAACTGCAAAAACTGCTAAAATAACAATTAATACATATACAAGTACATATAAAACATTATTTGGTTTCTTTTCATGTCTTGTATATGGTGAAAATACTTTTTCTTCATTACCTTTAGTATTTTCCTCGATTTCCTTTTCAATATCTTTTACAGGTATTTTTGATGTTGTTTCAAAAACATATTCATTAAACTCATCTACTATTTTATCAGCATCAAGTCCTAAATATTTAGCATAATTACTAATATATTTTTTTAATGCAAATATGTCTTGAAATGCACCAGTTTTACCATCTTCGATATTTTCAAGAATTACTTTTTCAAGATTAAGATCACTACTTACTTCCTCAAGGGAAAGACCAGCAGCCTCTCTAGTATCTAGAAAAAGACTTCCAATATCTTTCAAACTAAATCTCTCCTTAATTAAAAAAATAAAAAATAATATCTTAATAAGCCATGTTCTGTACCATTACTGGTGACAAACATTTATCTATGTACAAAGTACATCTAGTCTTAGGTTCGTTTTCCCTTGACCAGCTCCCCTACCAAAATTTGGGTTTCTCACTCGTGGGGTTTACCACGTTCCACTTCTTTTATTTCTAAAAGGCTCGTCTCTTTGGCACTTTTATACCTAATCATTTCATTTTCAGAAATTTTCGGAGCCGTTAGCATATGCTACCTTAAGTTATTTATTCCTTAAGCACGAACATATTATCCATCACAGGATAAGTGAGCATGGACTTTCCTCAATAAAACTAAAAGTCTTACAGCGTTTGTCTAAAGATATTATTCATTTCTTCCATAAACAATTTTTTCTAAGTTACTTATTCTTTTTAGTAAATCAATGTTAGTAACTTGTTTGTTAGAACTATCTTCTTGCGTTTCAAGTTTTTCTTTTAACGCACGAATTTCTTGTTTAAGTGTATAATTATCAGATGTTAAATCATTAATTTGACCTTTAAGATTCTTAATAATATTATTATACTCAGTATAATCTCTTATGATCATATCAAGATATTTATCAACCTCTTGAGGCCTATATCCTCTTGCATCAATTTTGAAATCATGCTCTAGTATCTCCCCTGGTGTTAAATAAATCTTTTCATTATACATTTTTACACCTTCCAACATAAAAATTATAGCAAATTTCTTACTTATTTGTCAATATCCGTAAGGTTTTCATATTTTATCAAAAGTTTAGCATAATTAGTATCATCAATTAATTTACTTATAATAAAATCTATATCCATTAGTATCACCATTATTATAATATGATAAAAGAAAAATGTTATCAACAACTTCGACAAAACATGTCATTTATTTTATAAAAAAAGTATGCTATAATTAAAATGGTGAATATAAATGAATTATCCAACTGCAATTAAAAAGACCTATAAAAAACAAATTAATTATGGCAACCGTGGTATGGATTTAGAAAATTTTATTAACCAAACCAATAAGTACTACTTAGAAAAGGATATTGCTGTAATCTATAAAAAACCTACACCTATTCAAGTAGTAAAATATAATTATGATAACAAAAGAATAACTGATGCCTTTTATTTAACTCAATCTACCTTAGATTATAATGGAGTTTATAAAGGCTACTACATAGAATTTGATGCAAAAAATACAAATAAAAATTTTTTACCGCTTAATAACATAGCAGAGCATCAGATTAAACATATGAAAAATATTGTAAAACACAAAGGAATATGCTTTTTACTTATTGCAATTAATAGTGAATATTATGCTTTACCGGCAAAAATGTTATTTAATTTTATTGATAAAAAAGAAAGAAAAAGTATTCCCTATGATTTTATAAAAGAAAATGGTTATAAACTTGATTATAATTATTTAAAAGGAATAGATTATATAAAAGCTGTTGATTTAATGATAAAGGAGAATGTATGAAAAAATTAAAAATTCAAAGAAAATTAAAGAATTTTAATAGTAATGTAAAAACAAAAATTAATAATGAAATAAAAAGAAAAGGAAAAAAAGGATTTATTTGGGAAATAATATTTAGCTTTTTAATATTTTGTGCAAGTGCTGTTTTAATATTTGTACTTTATATTATAATTAGTGCTCCGAACTTTGAAAAAGATAAACTATATAAAAAGGAAGCCACAGTTATTTATGATAAAAATGGAATTGAATTTGCAAGGGTTGGACAAGAAGACCGTGAACTTATTGAATATAAAGATCTTCCTCAGGTATATATTGATGCTTTAATAGCTACTGAAGACTCAAGATTTTTCCAACATAATGGACTTGATATTGCCAGATTTTTAAAAGCCTCAGTGGGACAGCTTGTTTCCTCAAAAGCAGGTGGTGCTTCAACTATTACAATGCAACTTGTTAAAAAGACTTATACAAATGGAGCTTCCAAAGGTATAGCGGGTATTGTTCGTAAATTTACCGATATATATATGGCTGTATTTAAAATAGAAAGTTCATATACTAAAGAAGAAATACTAGAATTTTATTCAAACTCATTATGGTATGCCAACGGAAGAAGTATTAATACTACAGGTATCTATGGAATAGAGCAAGCAAGTCAACATTTTTTTGGTAAAAGTGTTAGAGATTTAAACCTTGCGGAGGCATCATTAATTGTTGGTATGTATCAAAATCCAAGATTATATAATCCATACAAAAACCCTGTTGGTTGTCGAAATAGACAAAAAATAGTTTTAAAATTAATGGTTAATCATGGATACATAACTGAAGAAGAAATGAATGCTGTACTTGAAATACCAATTGAAAGTATGGTAGCGGATGATAGTGATGCAGTATCTACTAACGATTATCAAGCAATAATTGACCATGTAATTGATGAAGTATATGAAAAAACTAAAAAAGATGCTAGACAAGTACCAATGAAAATTTATACTACATTTGATTTAAAAGTACAAGATGTTCTTGTTAAACTTGAAAAAGGTGAATTATTTAAATACTATAATGATTATGACCAAGAAGGAACTGCAATTACATCAATCGAGGATGGTTCGATAATTGCTCTTTCTGGAGGTAGAAAATATGGTGCAAGAGGATTAAATCGTGCAACTGATATTAATCGTCAACCAGGTTCTACTGCAAAACCATTATTTGATTATGCACCTTATATGGAATATCTAAATGGTTCTCCAGGAGATTATTTCTTCGATGAACCTTATGCATATTCAACAGGTCAATCAATTAATGATGCCGATAGAAAATATCAAGGTATGATTACATTAAGAAAAGGTCTTATTGGTTCAAGAAACGTAACTGCCTTACAAGCATTTCAAAAGGTAGCCGCTAAAGATCAAAGTTTAATTGAAAATTTTGTTCATAGCGTAGGAATTAATTATGGTTCAGCATTATATGAATCTGCCTCAATTGGTGGTTTCAATGGTACTAACCCACTTGAAATGAGTGCTGCTTATGCTGTATTTGGCAGAGGTGGATATTACATTAAACCTTATTCATTTACAAAAGTTATTTTCGAAGATGGAACAACATATGAAAATAAATATACAAAAGAAAAAGTTATTAGTGAAGAAACATCATATATGATTACTAATGTTTTAGTAGACACAGTTAGAGATAGTTGGTCTGGTTCAATAAATATAAGTGGTACTGAAGTTGCTGGTAAAACAGGTACAACAAACCTTGATACAGCAACACAAAAAGCACAAAATTTACCTGCAGATTTAATTCCAGATTCTTGGAACATTACATATAATCCAGAATATTCAATTGCTTTATGGTATGGATATGATAGACATAGAACTGATTATTATATGAATACTAATACTGGATGGACTGCAAGAAGTAGAATAATGGAAGCGCTTGCAAGAAATATTTATAGCACGAATAAAACATTTAAAAGGCCTTCGGGTGTAATAAGTGTTGAAGTTGAAAAAGAAACAGTACCTTTAATGTTAGCAAGTGAATATACTCCTGAAGATATGAGAATGACTGAACTATTTAAGGAAGGAACAGAACCAACTGAAACATCAATAAGATATCAAAAACTTGAGGCTCCTACAGGAGGAAAAGCAAGTTATAATGGTAATGAAGTAACACTTTCTTGGACAGGTATTAAAACACCAGATGCAATAAATAGTACTTATTTACAAAATTACTTTAATGATAATTATGCAGCATTTGCTACAAAATATTATGAAAAAAGAATTGAATATAATAATAGTTATATTGGTAAACAAGGTTATGAAGTTTATATGCAAAATGAAGATGGTTCATTAAAGGAATTAACTTTTACTGAAAATGCAAGTTATAAACAAACTATCGAAGGTGGAAAATCATATAAATTTATTATTAAATCAAGTTATTCAATCTTTAAGGCAAACCAATCAGATGGCTTAATTATTAATGTTAATACAAAAACTGATACAACAATCGATGATATAATTAATCAAGATAAAGATAAAGATAAAGATAAAGATAAGGATAAAGATACTGGATTAAACTAAAAACAAGGATTAAATTTTCCTTGTTTTTTTATATTTGCATTCCATTTTACAGTTTTGACATAATGGATTTTTTGCTTTACAATAATATCTACCAAATAAAAGTAATTGATGATTAATTTTATTATATTCACTTTTATCAAATATTTTAGATAACTTTTTTTCTATTTTTAAAACATCATCATTTTTATTAGCTAGTCCTAGTCTTTTTGAAACTCTTTCTACGTGTGTATCTACCGCCATTGTAGGAATATCAAATAGTTCTGATAAAACCACATTCGTAGTCTTTCTACCTACACCAGGCATTAGTTCTAACTCTTTTCTATTACATGGAACTATTCCATTATATTTTGTTAATAAAATATTACTAATTTCTTTAATATATAATGCTTTTTTATGATAAGAACCTAGAGGTTTAATAATATCTTCGATTATTTTTACATCTAAAGAAGCTATTTCATTTAAATTATATTTATATAACTCTTTAGTTACTTCATTAACTCTTTTATCTGTTGTTTGAGCAGAAAGCATCACAGATATTAAAAGTTCATAATCTTTATTATAATCTAGTTCACACTTAGGATTAGGTATATAATAATCTAAATTATCTCTTAAATTAGTTATCATCATCTAACCAATTATATTCAAAAACACTTGTTTCAAAGTTTTTTACTTCCTTATTTATTTTATTTTCATTAATTTCTTTTTCTAACTCTTCCTTACCCTTATATCCTTTTTTATTCCATTCAAATAATATTTTATCTATATATCTAAGTGATGGTGCATCATTTTTAATTGCTTCATCTAAGGCTTCGAGAATAAGCGATTCACTAAACCCTTTTGAAAGCCAAGCATTTATTATTTCATAGTCCATACCTGATAAACCTTTACCAAACTTTTCTTGAAATTTAAAGAAAATACTATTTTCATTCTTTTCCTCTTTTTCTAAATCAATAGTTTCTTTTAAGTTATTATAAAAATTTTCTAATGATACTTTATCAACAACTTTTCCACCTTCATTTTTAATTTGATTTAATTTAATTAATTTTTTTGTAAGTAAACTATTAAAGGCTATTAAAGTATCATTTTCAGATAAACAAGTTGCTTTAGATATTTTTTTTATATCAAAAGTTAAATCATAATCATTATCAAAGTACATTAAAACTATAAACTCTTTTAAAGTTAAATTATATTTTAATGCCTCCTTTAGAAAAAGGGTTTCTATTATAAATTTTTTGTTGTCTTTATTCATTTTTGTACCTACCTATTATATATTTTTTAATTTCATTTTTTTTATTCTTCAAATTTCCCTTTAAAATTTCAATTTTAACATTATTTATTATTTCACTAACCTTTTTTGAGGGTTCAAGATTTAAAAGTGTCATTACTTCTTTACCAGTTATATCAATATCTTTCATACTTTTTATAGGAAGATTTTTATATATTTTGTTGATAGTTTGTTTGTTTATATGTAAAACATCTCCGGCTACATAAGAAAGATATAATCCATAATTAAATAACGTAAAGTTATTAATTCTATTTTGATTTATTATTTCCTTTATCTTAGCAATATTATCCTTTTCCTCTTTAGTATATTCAATTTGTTTTACCTCTATTTGAGAAAGCATACCTAAAATATCCACAGTAAAAGTTATATCTTCATTATATTTAAGTCCTAAAACTTCACTTATTTTTGTTTCATCTAAAAGCTTTAAACCTTTTTTAAAATTTTTATTTGATAACATTTTAATTAATTCATCTTTAACTCTTTTAGGGCTTAAAGTATTAACCTTTTCATAATTATTTTTAATTGCATTATAAGTGTTTTCTTCGATATCAAAATCTAATATACTTGCAAATCTTATTGCCCTAAGCATTCTAAGGGGATCTTCAGTAAATTTATCATTAGCATTACCAAGCGATCTTATAATACCTTTCTTAAGGTCTTCCTTACCATTTAATAAATCTAATATTTTATCATTTTTATCTAAGCATATTGAATTTATAGTAAAATCTCTTCGATTAATATCCTCGAGTAAATTACTAACATATTCTATTTCAATAGGCTTTCTATTATCATATTTTTTTTCTTTTCTATATGTTGTTATATCAATATTGTATTTTTTAATTTTCATATTAAGTCCACCATAATTATTAAGATTTTGTTTCACATTAAATAAATGAATTAAATCTTTAGGTTTAGCATTTGTACATATATCAACATCATAAGAGTTTTTTTTAAGTAGATAATCACGAACAAAACCACCTACTATATAGGCTTCATATCCTTCACTTTCAATTTTTTTTAGAATATTTTTTATAATTTTATCCATAATCTCTCCGTAAATATTTTAACATAATTTTATATTAAAAAAAAGGACATAAAGTCCTAGAATGTATTTTAATATTTATAATAATATTAAAATTGATGAGTGCCCCAGGCGAGATGAATACTCACACACTTTTATATGTGCTTACTGGCTTAGCCAACACATCGTTATTCCTTCACGAGCACCCACTTACAAATAAATTATACCATGTATACATTAAATGTAACAAAATTATTTGAATATTGGGAAGATATAGTAGTGGAATGTCTTCCCGATTCATTTCTAAACTGATCGAATTCGACAACTTTAAAATTTTTTTTCATAATTATTTATTACTTTTTGTTAAAGAAAGTTTTTGTACATTATTTTTATTATTTTCTAACTGAGTACTTGGATTATAGATAAGCTTATCATCCTCAAACCAAGAACCACACACAATTCCGCTTCTATGAATTATTGCAACATTAAGATATGTTGGTCTACGATTTTGAATATGAGTTGCTAGTTTATCACCTACACAAATACGAACTGGTATGCCTTGATAATTAGCATTTAAGTATACATTTCGTCTTCTTATATCAGTTTCATTTGATATATTTAGTTTTTTTAGTGTGTAATCAAAAACATCATTTGTTTCTTTATTGCCAGGTAAAAGACGATTTAAATATAGTGGAATTCCTAATCTAGAATATTCATCGATATCAAATGATTCATCAATTGTAACTCTTAAGCAAAGTTTTTCTCCAAAAAGAATTTTAGCCTGTTCAATAGTCAAAATTGGTTTTGTGGCTTTGAATATTTTTTTGTTTATTTCTTCGTTAACAGAATTACGATGTAAATTTATATGATTAATTTTAGTTATACCACTAAAATAATCTTCGTTAAGTGCTGCACCATTAGTATTCCAGTTTATATATGAATCGGGAAAGTAAGCTTTTATTAAATCTATTAAACTATTAAAATCTTTAGAATTAAGTGTCCCACCAGTAATAGCAACATTTTTTATATTAGGAAACTCCCTTAATACTTTTTCGCATATTTTCAGAAAATTTGCATTATCTATTGAATTTTTTCTAAGATATGTATCAATACAATATTCACAATTTGCATAACAAGGTTCTGGTAAATTTATTACTATTGAATTAACAAAATCTAAACAAGGAATGCCAAAAACTTCACGAAAATGTGCATTAAAAGTTTCTATTCCTAGTTCTTTTTGAGCCGCTAATAATTCTTCATTTGCCTGATAATCTGAGTCAATCATAAAAATGCCTCCTTTTTATGAGATATTATATCATAATTTTTTATAAAATAAATAAATATTTAATCAAAATAAAACTCGAACTAAAAAGTTCGAGTTAAGTATTTAATTGGTGCTTGTAATCGGGGTCGAACCGATACTTTCTTTTGGAAAAATAGATTTTGAGTCTATCGCGTCTACCAATTCCGCCATACAAGCAACAAACAAATACATTATATCATTTAATTATTGTTTTTTCAAATAATCTAAAACAATTTCTTTATCATCTAGGTGATGTTTTTCATGTCCTATAATTTGATAATCTTCATGTCCTTTACCAAGAATTAATAAAGTATCATTTTTATTAAGCATTTCTAATCCTTTATTAATAGCCTCTTTTCTATCAAAGATTATTTCATAATTTGTTTTATGAACACCACTTATTATATTATCCATAATTATTTTAGGGTCTTCAGTACGAGGATTATCATTAGTAAATATTACATAATCACTTTTTTGTGTAGCAACATTTCCCATAATTGGTCTTTTCTTAGGATCTCTATCTCCACCGCAACCTACAATAGTAATTATTTTACCTTTTTTATTTTCTAAAAAAGAATTAATTATTTTTTCAACAGCATCTGGTGTATGGGCATAGTCAATAACTGCTTCAGCATCACGTACTTTAATTTGTTCACATCTTCCCTTCGGAGGAAAAACATCTTTAGTTATATCAAATATTTTTTGAATATCTATTCCATAAGTATTAATTATGGCTAGTGCTGTCATATAGTTATAAACATTAAATTTACCCCTTAAATTAGTTGTAACACTTAAATTTTTTTCATGATATTTAAAATTAATTATTGTACCACTATCAGTACTTTCATAGCTTATTACTTCATAATCAGATTTAGTAAATCCAATTGTTTTATAATTCTTCTTATCAAAATTCTTACCATAATCATCATCATTATTAACAATAATTGTACCAGTGTCCTTTAGGTAATCTAAAATTAAAAGTTTTGCTTTTAAATAATTTTCCATAGTTTTATGATAATCTAAATGATCCTCGGTAAGATTTGTAAATGCCTCAATAGTAAAAGATAAACCTTCGACTCTTTTAAAAGATAAAGCATGTGATGAAACCTCCATTACAACAGCTTTGCAGCCCTTTTCAAGAGCAGTAGTTAGCATTGAATAAATCTCAGTTATCTCAGGAGTTGTATTAGGTAGTTCATAAACTTCATTCTCCACATAAAAACCAATTGTACCAATATAAGCAGTTTTAATTCCAAGTTTATTAAGCATTTGATAAGTTAAAAAACAAGTAGTGGTTTTACCATTTGTACCAGTTACACCAATAATATCAAGTTTATTAACAATATCCTTATAATTATCAACAATATATTTTTGTAAATACTCTTTTGTATCAGGAACAACAATTGTTTCAACGTTATAACTTCCATGTTCACATACTATTTTTGCTGCACCATTTTCAATTGCTTTTTCAATATAATCGTGTCCATCAACAGTATTTCCCTTTATAGCAATAAAAGTATCACCTTTTTTAACTTTTCTTGAATCAGTTTTAATATTTATCATAATTAATCCTTTCTATATTTCATTAAAATATATGTCGTACCACACTAAAAATGTGTATATTGTCCAAACCTTTTTATATGAATCTCTTTTACCATTTTTATGTTCTTCGAGAAGTTTATTAATTTTTTTTGTATCAAAAAATAATTTTGCACTTTCTCCATTAAATTTTTCTTTAATTATATTATATAACTTATCAGTTTTAATCCACTCTCTCAAAGGAACAGGAAACCCAAGTTTTTTCTTTTTATATGCTTCATTAGGTATTACCTTCGAAGCGGCTTTTCTAAGAGCAACCTTTGTAGTTTCTTTATTTATTTTTGCATAAGTAGGTAAAGATTTTGCAACTTCATAAACTTTATTATCTAGAAATGGAGTTCTTGCCTCAAGGCCAAACATCATTGTATTTCTATCTACTGCATGTAAAAAATCATTTACTAACCAATAATAATAATCAATCATTTGTCTTTGAATTAATGTGGAATTATCTTTATATCTATCATAAACATTCTTTACAATATCTTTTGTATTTATTTGATTTGGAATTTTAACAATACTTTGTGCTTCTTTATCACGAAATACTCTTCCTAAACCAATATTATAATTTTCTAACTTTTGTCCTCTTCGATAAAGAAAATTAAAACCTCTTATATCTGGAAAAATACTCACAATATTTGAGACAATATGTCTTAAAAAATAAGGTAATTTCATATATCCTTGCATAGTAAGTTCCTCTTGGTAAGAGTTATAACCTGCAAAAAATTCATCTGCTCCTTCACCAGAAAGAACAACTTTTACCTCTTTCGAAGCAATTTCTGACACAAAATATAAAGCAATTGCTGATGGGTCCGCTAAAGGTTCATCCATATAATACATAATTTTAGGAAAAGATTCTATGTATTCATCCATAGTAATTTTCTTTGAATAATTTTCAATACCTAACTTATCAGATAAATCTTTTGCATAACTAATTTCATCAAATTTTGGATTATCATATCCAACAGTAAACGTTTTATCTGGTTTTGCAAGTGAAACTATATACGAAGAATCTATTCCACTTGATAAAAATGAACCTACTTCAACATCACTTATTTGATGATATTCAACTGAATTTTTCATTGCTTTATCAATATTATCAACAATTTTATCCATATCATCATTTTTTTCTTTAAATTCTAGTGTAAAAAAACTTTTTGTTTTAATCTTACCATCTTTATAAATTAAATAGGTTCCTGGATCAAGTCTATATACTCCCTTAAAAAAGGTTTCTGATGTTGGAACAGAGTTAAAACATAAATATGCAGATAATATATCAGTATTTAGTTTCTTTTCAAAATCTGGATTTGCTAAAAATGCTTTTGGCTCTGAGGCAAACATAAATGTATCATTAAATTTTGCATAATAAAGTGGTTTAATACCAAAACCATCTCTTGCCATAAATAGTTCATTTTTATTTTTATCCCATATTGCAAAAGAAAACATACCTCTTAAATGATTTGGAAGTTTTTCACCCCACTGTTCATAACCATGAAGTATTACTTCAGTATCAGTTTTTGTTTTAAAAACATGTTTCTTTTTTAATAAAGCTTCTTTTAATTCCTTAAAATTATAAACTTCTCCATTATAAATGATAACCTTACTTTTATCTTCATTATATATTGGTTGTGCACCAGTATTTAAATCAATTATTGCAAGTCTACGATGAGCAAGTGCACAATTATCATCAATATAAAAACCTTCACCATCTGGACCACGATGCTCAATTTTTTTTGACATATCTTTAATTATTTTCTCTTTGTTTTCTTTATTATTTACAAATCCTACGATTCCACACATACTATCACCTTCTTGTTAGTTTTCTTTATAGGTACTTTTATATAAATCTACTTCTTCATTTGAATTTTCTTTATTAAATTTAATTTCAGGTAAATCACTTAATGATGCAAGTCCAAAATAATCTAAAAATTCTCTTGTGGTTTTATATAAATTTGGATGTCCCGGTAAATCAGACTTTCCACATACTTTAATTAAGTCTTTTGCCATTAATTTTTTTATCATAAAAGATGAAGAAATACCTCTTAAATTGTCTACACCAGTTCTAGTAATTGGTTCATTATATGCAATAATTGCAAGTGTTTCAAGTGCTGCTTGAGATAATGTTTCAGCTCCTGAAGTATCCTTAACTAGTTTTTGATAATACTCAATATGCTCCTTTTTAGTCGTTAATTTAAAAGAGTTAGATAAATAGCTTATTCGAATACCTCTTTCAGCTTTTTCATATTCTTTCTGTAAATCATTTAAAAGTTTTCTAGCTTCTTTTTCATCAATTTCCAAAACTTCACAAATTTTTTCTAAAGTAATACCTTCATCCCCGACTACAAATAGTATTCCCTCTAAAACTGCTAATTTATTCATTATATACCTCAACATATATTTTACTAAAATTTTTGTTTTGTGACAAGGTTATCAAATTATCTTTACTCATTTCTAAAATACTTAAAAAAGTAACAACAATTTCCTCTTTTGTACATTCATTAAAAAGCCTAGTAAACTCAACCTTTTTTTCTCTACTCAAAATATCTTTTATATAATTAATTTTATCTTTAACACTAATTTCTTTTCTAGCAATTTTTGTATTTCTTGGTTTTTTATACTCTAATCTTTCAGATATTTCAAGCATTGCATTAACAAGATCCTCTAAAGAAACATCATCACTTAAATAAGTTTCATTATTAGCATATTCCTTTAAACTTTCTGGTACTTTTGTAAAATAATCTTGTCTATTTTTTTCAAGTTCACGAAAATCATTAGTAATAGTTTGATATTTTTCATATTCAATTAATCTATTACGTAAATCTTCTTCACTATTAATTTCATAATTATCATCGTCTTCTTCTTCATCAAAACCTAATATAATTTTACTTTTTAAATGTATTAGTTCTGATGCCATAACTAAATACTCACTTTTATTATCTAAATCATTTTTATCAAGTGAGTTTATAAAGTTGATGTATTCATCTATTATTATCTTTAAATCTATTTCATATATGTCAAGTTCATGTTTTTTAACCATATGAAGCATTAAATCTAAAGGTCCTGTAAAATCTTTAATATTAAAATTCATTTTTCTCCTTACTAACTACAAGTAAAGAATTCAGCGGTCATTTCATAATTAATTTTAATTGGACTTACTCCTTTACTATAGTAATAAATATTATCTATTTTTGTATCACCAGCATTATAATCCATAGTTAATCTATATCTAAATCCATTAGTTATTTCAGTTACAGTTGCAGTAACACCTGACTGACCTTCAAAAGATGCTGCTAAAGTAGTGTATTCATTAAATAAGTTTGTATAATTTACATTATCATTAGTAACTATTATAGTATCTTCATATTTAAATAACTTATCATTTTCAAAAAAATATATAATTGATTCACCATTATTATTTTTACAAGTCATCGCAGATTTATTTTCACTATCAACATCAAGGCTAATTAAATCATAATCACTTTCCTCGAGTTTAGCAATATTATACTTTGTTGGAGTAACACTTAACTGATATGAAAAGTTTTTATTAGATTTATTAGTAATAATACCATTAATTTTAATTACAGAAATTTGAGTATTACTGTCATCATATAGTCTAATAAAATATGAATCATTTGTTAAATTAAGTTCTTTATCTGCATTATTGTTAACTAAAAAACTTAGTGTTCCAGCATCAAAACTAATATTAGTAAATGTAGTTTCATTTAACTTTACTTCATTATTTGTAAATGCATAAATAGTATTTTTACTATTTTCGGTAACATTTGTTGTGGTGTTAGTCCCATTTTCAGTACCATTTGTAGTGTTATTATTTACTACATAATTATTCGTAAAGGCTTTATTATATAAATAATCACGATATGCTTTTTGAATATCAGGTAAAAAATAAATTACCACAATAAAAATAATAAATAAAAAAAGTGTTCCAATCCAACCATATTTTTTTGTATCAGTTCTTCCTATTGTAACTGATTGTAAAGGATTTGTATCTATATTAACTTTTCTTCTTCTAGCCAAGTTATTCCCTCCTACTCTTCATAGTAATTATACTATATTTGCAAATATAAAACAAGAAAAGTATTGCACTTTAATTTAATTATTGTTATAATATATCTAGTTTTGTTAAAGCAAAACGTTTTGGCGGGGTATATCAACTGGCTAGATAGTTCGGTTCATACCCGAAATGTTGGGGGTTCGAGTCCCTCCCCCGCTACCAAATAAATTTATGTCAAACATTAATGTTTGACTTTAATAAATAACTAATTCTAGTAAGGGTTAGTTTTTTTATACTATTAAAACCGTTTAAAAATCAATTAAGAAAAATAAATTTTTATTTAAAAAGTATTGCATATTGTCAATAAATAGTGTATATTACTTATTGAGATGTGCCTAGGAAACTTTAGAAGCCCTAGGTCTTTTTCATTTTATAGGAGGTAAAAATGGCTAAAGAATTTAAATCAACAAATGAATTATTAGAAATAATTAATTCAAAAGGTTTATTAGTAAAAGATAATAATAATTTCAGATATCTAATTGGAAAGTACTCATATTATTCAATAGTAAATACCTATAAGCTGATATTTAAAATTGGAAATAACTATAAGAATAACGCTTCGTTCGAAGAAATATTTGCAATGTATAAGTTTGATAAGAACTTAAAAATAATAATGCTTAAATATATTCTTGAAATTGAAGCTGTTATTAAAACAAAAATTGCTAATCTATTTGCTGAAAAGTATGGATTAGAAGATTATTTAAATATTAACAATTTTGATTTAAAAGATGATAATTCTAATTTAGAACATATAGAAAAATTAATTGAAGAAATAAAAAATGAAATTGATAAAGGAAATGGTAAACATGATGCAATAACTCATTATATGAATAAGTATGGATTTGTTCCACCTTGGGTTGTTACTAAAATATTATCTCTTGGAACTATTAGTAAATTTTATGGTTTAATGAAACAACAAGATAGACAAGAAATAAGTAAGCAATTTCATATAAATGATAGAATATTAAAAAATATTCTTGGTAATTTAACATCAGTTCGTAATATAGCAGCTCACGATGATAGATTATATACCTATAGAAGTACTTTCTATATTAGATTAGACAAAACTAAAAAATCACCAGATAAAGTATTACATACAAATATGTATATAATAATTAAATCGTTGGAATTATTATTAGAAAACGATCAAGCAATTGAAATGAAAAACTTAATTATAAAGGAATTAGATATATTAAAAAATAGTTTAACTTCAATAAAAATTGATGAAGTATTAAAGGTAATGGGATTCGATAAGAACTATTACACTGCATAAATATTGATTCACAGCATATAATAATAATGAAAAGTGCCTAGGAAACTTTAGAAGCCCTAGGCCTTTTTCATTTATCTCATTATAAAAGTAATGATAAACATGATGAAAAATGAATACTAATATATGATTAATTGTTTATGAAATATTTTTGAAGTTTCAAACATACAACGTATTTGTACGGAATAAATATTTAATAGATAGAAATATCTATTTTTTTTTAATCAAAATAAAGTGTTCTGTCAAGAACACTTTTTTAGAGGTGATTATTTATAATAAATAATCCAATATAATTTTAGCATGTTTTTCTATAAACCTCAACGAACAAGTGAGTATAATTTTACTTAATTAATGAGAAAATAATATTAGAAAGACTGGTGAGCATATTGCATAATAAAAATGATGAAAATTATATTTATTATTTAGTTGCTCACAACCTAAAATCTATTAGAAAGAAAAAAGGATTTACTCAAGCTAAATTTGCCGAACTTTGTAATTATAGTGAAGGATTTATAATGAATATTGAAAGTAATAAATATTTACAAACATTTAGTTTAGGAACACTTTGGAAGTTTGCCCAAGTTTTAGAAATTGATATACGAGAGTTATTTATACCAATTGATGATAATAAATAACTTTTTTTCATTTGTAGACAAAACATAAAATATATGATATAATCTATTTGTTTTTGAAAAACTTTTAAAAATAAGAAAGAAGGATTTTATATGAAAAATGAAATAGAGGAAACATCTATAGTTGCTTTAGGTGGCCTTGGAGAAGTTGGAAAAAACATGTATGTTATTACTCATAAAGATGAAATAATTATAATAGATTGTGGAGTTCTTTTCCCTGAGGATGACTTACTTGGAATAGATTATGTTATACAAGATTATACATATCTTAAACAAAATGAAAGCAAAATTAAAGCATTGATAATAACACATGGTCATGAAGATCATATTGGAGGAATTCCATTTTTACTTCAAAGTGTAAATATTCCTGTTATTTATGCTCCGAAAATTGCTACAGATTTAATTAATAAAAAACTTGAGGAAAGAAATATTAATTACAAAAATATAGAACTAATAAATAAAGATTTAGTTTTAGAGTATAAATATTTTAAAATTGAATTTGTTAATACTACTCACTCAATACCAGATAGTTTTGCAATATGTATTCATACACCAAATGGAACGATTTTTGAAACTGGAGATTTTAAATTTGATTTAACCCCAATTGGACCAATGGCAGATATTCATAAAATGGCTAAAATTGGTGCTGAAGGTGTAACACTACTTTTAAGTGATTCAACTAATGCTCTATCCGAAGGTTATTCAAAAAGTGAATCATCAGTTGATGGAACTTTAAATGATATTATATCAAGACATCACGGAAGAGTTATAATTGCAACATTTGCCTCAAATATATTTAGAATTAAACATATAGTTGAAACTTGTAAGCAATACGGAAGAAAAATAATTGTCTTTGGAAGAAGTATGGAAAATGCAATCGAACTTGCTAGTAATAATGGTCTTATCGAAGATAAAAGTATATTTATAGATGCATATCAGGCAAAAAGTTTAAAAAGAAATGAAGTATGTATATTATGTACTGGTACTCAAGGAGAACCCCTTGCAGCTTTATCAAGAATAGCTAATGGTGTTCATAAACAAATATCATTATTAAATGATGATTTAGTAATATTTTCATCAAGTGCTATACCAGGTAATGCAAATAGTATAAATAAAATTATTAATAAGCTTTATTTAAAAGGTGTAAGAGTATTTACTAATACTGAATTTAGTGATATTCATACATCTGGTCATGCTAAAGAAGAAGAACTTAAATGGATGCTTAGAATTATTAAACCAGCTTATTTTATGCCAATGCATGGTGAATATAGAATGCTTAAAAAACATGCTGAAATTGCTAAAATGTGTGATGTTGAAAATTCTTTAATTTGTGAAAATGGTAATGTTGTAAAAATGCTTAATGGAAAAGTATATAAAGATGGTAATGTTATATCTGGCGATGTTTATGTTGATGGATCAAGAGTTGGTGATGTAGGCTCTGTAGTTATAAAGGATAGAAAACTTATGAGTCATGACGGTATTTTAATTACTATTTTAAATATTAATACTTTAACAAGAAAATTATTAATAAAACCAAATGTTACTGCACGTGGATTTGTTACAATAAATGAAAATATTGAATTAATTAATAAAATAGAAAATAAAATTTCTGATATTACAAATAATTACCTAGCAAAATCAATTTATAGTTATACTGATTTAAAAAATCAAATCATTTTAGAGGTTCTTCCATATATTAATGAACTTACAGGAAGAAGACCAATTATATTACCTGTAATTATGGAAGTTAATCAATCTATATATTAAAAAAACTGCAATAATCATATTGCAATTTTTTTATAGGTATTTTTCTAATTGTTCATTTTGACTATAGAATCTATCAAAGGTTAAATACTTTGCTCCATCTTTTATTAGCACCTGAGGTTTTTGAGTTTGATAATCCTTAAAAATAGTTTCACAGTTTAAAGTAAAATATTTTGGGCTAAATATCATACAAAGTTTATCACTTGCCCAATGTTTTTCCAATATATTTTTATCAGTTTCTGAAAATGAACTAGGATATTGTCCATGAGAATGATAACAACCAATAACCTCAATATTTTTTGATTTAGCATAATTCATTGCTCTAGCTTCATATAAAATTGAAAAATTAAACTCATTTTCTTTTCCAATTATATTTTTTTCATAATATATTTGAGTTACATAAAAATATTTTAGTGAATCTTTTTCTACAACTTGTCCTAAAAGATAACCACCACATTCGTGAAATTCATCCATAAATGCGTGATTTATAATAGCATTAGATACATTTAAATTCATAATTACAATTGATTTTTGTATTTCCATAATATCCTTTCAAAAAGAAGAAGTCATTATTTTGCTTCTTCTTGTGCTCTTGTTTCTCTAATAACAGTAATTTTAATTGTACCAGGATATTGCATTTCTTTTTCAATTTTATCTTTCATATCTCTAGCAATTTTAAAACTTGTTAAATCATCAACTTCATTAGGTTTAACCATAACTCTAACTTCTCTTCCTGCTTGCATTGCATATGTTTTTTCAACACCTTCGAAAGAGTTACCAATACTTTCTAATTGTTCAAGTCTTTTTATATAATTTTCAACTGAATCATTTCTTGCACCAGGTCTTGCAGCACTTAAAGTGTCCGCTACTGCGACAAGGTTGGCAATTACAGTTTTTGCTTCTTTAACACCATGATGAGAAACTATTGCATCAAGTACTGTTTCATTTTCATGATATTTTTTAGCAATATCATATCCAATATCAACATGAGAACCCTCAACTTCAAAATCTATTGCTTTACCAATATCATGTAAAAGTCCCGCTCTTTTAGCAAGTGAAATATTTTCACCAAGTTCTGATGCCATAAGTCCACATAGATTAGCAACCTCGATTGAATGCTTTAATGCATTTTGTCCATAACTAGTACGATAATTTAATTTACCAATTAAATGTAATAGTTCTGGATCCATCTTAGTAAGACCAAGTTCATTCATTGTCTTATTACCAAGTTCAGTTATTTTACTATCAATATCCCTTACAGTTTTATCATATACTTCCTCGATTCTTGCAGGATGTATACGTCCATCTTTAATAAGTGTCTCAATAGTAATTTTAGCTATTTCTCTACGAAGTGGATCAAATGATGATATAACAATAGCTTCAGGAGTATCATCAATTATTAAATCAACTCCAGTAATTGATTCAATTGTACGAATATTTCTTCCTTCACGGCCAATTAAACGACCTTTCATTTCATCATTAGGAAGTTCAATTGTACTAACTGTCTGAAGACCTACAACATCATCAGCATATCTTTCCATTGAACCAACAATTAATTGTTTTGCTTTTTCATTTGCCTCAAGTTTTGCTTTTGCAGTTTCTTCGGAAATATACTCTGCTATTTCCTTACTCATATCAGCCTCAACTCTAGACATAATTTGTTTTCTAGCATTATCTTTACTTAAGCCAGATATTTTTTCTAATTTTTCAATTTCCTCTTTTAAAAGAGTATCCATTTTATCCTCTTTTTCTTGGATAGTTTGATTTCTTAAATTTAGAGAGTTTTCTTTTGCATCTAAAGACGAATCTCTTTTCTGAAGCATTTCTTCTCTCTTATCAAGATTATTTTCTCTACTAATTAAACGATTTTCAGTTTCTTTAAGTTCTGCTTTTTTTTCTTTTATTTCAGCATCCGTTTGTTGTTTTAATTTAAAACTTTCTTCTTTAAGTTCCAAAAGAGCATCTCTTTTTTGTTTGTCTGCTTCTTTTTTAGCTTCATCAATTAGTTTAATAGCTTTATTAGTGCGTTTTTTATTTATAATATAATAAATTACAAATACTATTGCACCACCAATTATTAATCCAATAACTAGAGTTAAAATGGAAGTTGTAGTTAATTCCATTTTAATCCTCACTTTCCTTTTATATAGAATTTTTTTAATTCCTACAATTTAATTATATATTTTTTTTCAAACTTAATCAATAGAAAAATAATATAGGTTTACAAAATTACCTATATTACATATAAAAATATTGAAAAAAAGAATAATATACTTGCGGCTAAAACAAAGAAATGAAATATTGAATGCATATATTTTTTCTTTTTACCTACTGCATAAAATATTGCACCAATAGTATAAATAATTCCACCACTGAGCATCAAATAAATACCTGCTATATCAATGCTATTTAATAGTGTTTTAAAAGTAAATATAATCATCCATCCCATTACTAAATAAAGAAACATTGAAAATTTTTTATACTTATTTAAATTAATTGAATTTAAAGTTATACCAAGTATTGCACATCCCCATATAACTCCAAAAACTGTCCACCCTAAAGCCTTAGGAAGTGATACTAATGCATAAGGTGTATAAGTTCCCGCAATAAGTAAAAAAATTGAATCATGATCTAATATTCTAAAAACTCTTTTAGCATTATTAGGTTTAAATGAATGATATAATGTAGACATTGTATATAAAATAATAGAGCAACTTCCATAAATAACCGAACTTATTACAGCATAAACATTATGGTGAATTGCACTAAAAACAGTACATAAAACAAGAGCTGCAATTGAAAGAAGACCTCCAACACCATGACTTATCGCAGATAATAATTCCTCACATAAATTATATTTTGGTATTTCAATCTTATCTTTTAATTTCATATATAAATCATATCATAAACACAACAATATTTAAAGAGCACATATTTTAAAATATGTGCTATAATAGTCTTCATAAAGGAGAAAGAATATGCAAGATAATTTTATGAAATATATAGAATATTTATATGTAACAGGGCAACTTGATGAAATGGATAATGAACAGATTTCAGAAATTGCCACTGAACTTTTTAATGATGATGAGTCATTAGATAATGATGATAATAGTTTAAAAAGATAAAAAAACAATGCCACTTATGCATTGTTTTCATTTGATGTTAAATTAATATTTCCAACTCCACCTTCAATAGTTAAACTAACAAGTCCTTTACCATTTTCATAATTTGAATTTATTTCCTCGCCATTAACTTTAATATTACCTATCCCTTTATTAATCTTAACTTTATAATCATTTAAACTATTAAATAAGTTAATATTAAATTCTCCTACACCAGTAGTAATTTTATTACTACCTTTGAATAAAGCAGAAATATTTGTTTTACCAGCTCCCATAGTTAAATTTAAATTATAGATATTTCCATATTCAATATCAAGACTACCTGCTCCACCTAAAACTTTAGTTTCATCTAAAACAGTAAGTCTTTTAAAATCAATTTTACCCGCTCCTTGTTTTAAATTAAGTTTTTTAGTTACAAGATTTTCAGCTTCAATTTTACCAGCACCTGTAGTAAATTCTATTTCACTAAATTCTTTATCGCTAGGAAGATAAATAATTAAATTACTATCTTTTGTTTCAAAAGAAACATTAATTTTTTCTTCATTAATTTTAATTACACCATTTTTATTTTCTAATTTTACATTTTTATTATTTGTTTCTATTTTAAAATTTTCAGCATCTTTAATAATTAAATTTGTATAAGATAAAGTTACACTTAACTTAGAAATATTATCATTTCCATCATAAATAACTTTATTTTCCTTTAAAAGAGCACCAGTACTAAAAAACTTTTTAAATACATTATATTTGCCTGTATAAAGTCCATATATAACAAATATTATTAATGCAAGAATAATTAATCTAAATAATCTTTTTATCATTTAACATCTACTCCACCAAAGATGCATACAGAATTTAAATATATAGTAATTTCTTTTTTACTAGATTGTTTTCCTCTTTTTACTTCAACACCTCCGAAAAATGGAGTCGAAGATACTTTAACTTTTACATCATCAGGAACATATATATCTATTCCACCAAAAACTGATAAAGTATTTATAACAATATCTTTTTCAATTTTGGCATCTCTTAAATCAAGTTTTATTCCTCCAAAAAGTGATTTTAAATCTAAATTCTCTACTTTTTCATCCTCAAATTTTAAATCTTGAGAACCAAATACTGCAATATAATTATTGCTTTCTTTATTATTTGCATTAATTTTTTTAATTTCTTTGCCATTAATACTTAATACATCCTTAAATACTAATAAAAGTCCAATTGAAATTAATATAACTGGTAATAATAATTTAATTAAAAGCTCATATTCAATTAAATCTCTTTCCGCTAAAAAAAGCCAAACACCAATAATTAAAAATATTAAACTTGAGGTTTTTTCTTTATCATTTATAAGTCCTACTAAAGAAGGAATTATTATAAATAAAGTCCACCAACCAGAGAAAAATAAATTAATATTAGTAATTCCAAAAGCATTTAAGCCAAGTATTAAACCAATAAAAATTAATAAAAATCCAATAATATATTTTGTATAATCTTTCATATCTAACCTACTTTCTATAAAAATTATAACACTTAATAAAGTCTATGTAAAACTATTTTAAATAATAATGTCTAATTGTATTTAAGTTTTCAACTACATTTTAAAGACTCTTTATAAAATCATAGATATATGGGTATATAATTTTATATCCTTCATAATTCAAATGAAGATTATCTGGCAAATATGTTTTTGTATTAACTTTTAAGATATTTGAATATTCTTCATTAAATAAATCTAAATATTTTATATTCCATTTATCAAGAATTTTCTTTGTCATCATAATATATTTATTATAATCATCATAACTCCATTTCTGACCTCTTTCTGTATAATTTGGAGTATAATAAGTTATAATATATCCAATTTTTGCATCTTTAAAATATTTTTTTGCGTTATATATATATGATTCAAATCCTCCGGCAAAAGTATTTACATCAAAATCATCTTCACTCTTACTATTTGATATTTCTCCTAAAGGTGTGTTATATAAAACATCATTAATACCACCTTGCATAATTACATAATCATATTTTTCATTTGCATGAGAAATAATTGTATCTGTAAGCCACTTATTTTTATCATCATAGGTTGATATTCTATAATCACTTATTCCAGCATTCATAACGATGTTAAAATCATAATTATCCTTTATAAATTCTGCCCAAGAATAACCTTTAGTTAGAAAACCATAAGTTATAGAATCACCGAAAAATATAATATTTTTATTTTTAGTAACCACAGTATAAATAATTTTATAAGAAACTTCTTTATTATCGAGTTTACAATTTATAGTATCATTATTTTTTTGACAAACGACTTTTTCATTATTCGAAGATACAATGTTATCTAAATAATTATAATTTTCATTTTCTAAGATATGTACTTCTTTAGATTTAACATTTATAAAAGTTTCTTTTTCTTTTACATTATTACAACCACATGCAACTACACATAACATTATTAAAATAAATTTTTTCATAAATTACCTACCTTAACTTTAATATTGACATATCATCATATAAATTGTTTAAATTATATAATATTAATACATTATCAATATTTTTACTCTTTACAAAATCACTTACACTTTTATTATAATACCTTAAATCAATTACATAAATATTTTTATAATGTGATGTTAAAAAAGGAATAAATGAATTTGCATAACTATTTTTTATAACAAGAATTGAGTTTTCATTTTCAAAATTTTCAATTTCTATTAAAGCATGATTATTATCTAAAAATATTGAATACTTATCTTTTTTATCTAAATAATCATAATTATATAAACTATTAGTTATTTTATTTTCATTAACATAATTTATAGTTAAATTTTCATTTTTTAAAAATAAATATATATCATCACTTTTATCATAACTAAGCACTTTTGTTTGACTTGTTCCTTTAAAAGAGTTACTTACTTTAACAATATTATAATAGCTTTCGTCATTTGGAATAATGTTTTTACTTTCCATATATTTCTTATATGCATAATATGCACCGAAACTAGTCCAGTGATGATCAGTTTTATAATACATATTTGTTTTTTTATTATGATTTTTTAAAGTATCTATTACATTTATATTATTTGAATATTTTAAACTACTATATAAATAATTTATATCAATTTCTTCATTTGTGTTAATACTTCTTTTTAGTTTATCACTATTAATATAAATAGAATCAGGTACTATCATAACATCTGTTTGAATATTTTTAGCAAAATCATTTATTGTTTCTATTATTAAACTACTTTTTTTGATTTCAACTTTTTCTGGCAATAAATAATCATCATTTGCAACATAAACTCCATTTACAATGGTTTTACCACATAATAATTCAATTTTATTTTTTAGTTTTAAAAGTTCATTTCTAAATGGTGCATTATCAAGTAAATAACTCTCTACATTGTTTAAACTAAATTTTGTTAAATATCTATTTTCAAATTCTGAATAGCTTTCCTTTTTTTTAAATATAAACATAACTGAATAAATAAAAATCATAATACTTATTATTAAAAATATAATTTTATTTCTTTTTCTCATAAACTACCCCTTAAAAACTATTATATAAAAATGGTTTAAATGAACCAGATAAAATAAATGAAACTGTAATTATAAATAAACAAACATAAATAATTATTATTACTATATTTATAAATTTGTTATTAGAAATTTTATTTTTTATACTTTCTGGAAGTTTTAAAATCATAAGTAAACTTAATATGATTAAAAATAAATTATCCCTTAAATAAAAGATTACTTCATTATTATAAAGGTTACCCTTAAACATATTTGATATAAATAAACTTATATCATTTAAACTATTTTGAGTAAATAATATATAACCAAATAATACAATAATTATTACATACAAATGCTTAAATATTTTAGGAATCTTTTCTAAAAAATTATTTAAAACAAACTTTTCTAAAACTATTATTATTCCATAGTATAATCCCCATAATAAAAAATTAATTGTATTTCCGTGCCAAATGCCCGTTAAAAGCCAAACTACCATAAGATTTCTTATTGTTATGAGTTTATTTTTCTTACTTCCTCCTAAAGGGAAATAAACATACTCTTTAAAAAAATTCGAAAGTGATATATGCCATTTACGCCAAAAAGAAGATATACTATTTGCTAAATATGGATTATCAAAATTTTCCTCTAAAGAAATACCACACATTTTACCAAGTCCTAGTGCCATATTTGTATAACCTAAAAAATCAAAATATAAATATAATGCATAAATAATTAAAACAAACAAACATGATAAAAATGTTTTATTAGTTATACTATTAAAAGTGTTATATAAAATACTTAAATTATTTGCAAGTAATACCTTTTGAAATAAACCCGTTAAAAATCTATAAAAGCCTTTTGCTCCTATTTCAAAAGAAATATCTAAATTCCTTATATTTTTTGTTACTTCATTAAACCTTGTAATTGGTCCCATTAAAACATTGCAAAATAGTGTAATATAACATAAATAATCTAAAAAACTTTCATTTTTAATTTTATTATGTTTTCTATCAAGTATGTAACTAATATTATTAAAGGTATAAAAACTTATCCCTAAAGGAAATATAAAATAGTTTGTATATTTAAAAAAACTTAAAAATAATATATTAATTATTACCAAAACATTATATGATCTTTGATATTTTTTTCCTAATAACTTAATATAAAAATAATTAAATAAAATGGTAAAAAATAATAAACAAAAATTAAATATTCCACTGTATAGATAAAATATTAAATTAAATATTATAAGAACAATATATCTTTTTGACTTTGGAAGCAAAATAAATAATAGATAAAAAATTGGTAAAAAAAAGAAAATAAATAATAAACTACTAAAATTCATTAATTTATATATTCCTTTACTACATTATACATTTCTTCATTATTTTCAGATACTATATATATTAAATAATCACCTACTGATGTTGCAAGTTTATTTTTAATTAAATTAACAGCCTCTGGTGAATATAAACTACTTTGATTTTCTAATATAGAAAACATTTCATCCATATTGTTTTTAACTTTTTCTTTATTTTCAGATTTTACTTTAATTAAAGCATAAAAATTACCATCCTGATTTTCACTTGACTTAATAATATATTCTTCCATTAAAGTTGTGTCTTGATTATAAATACCCTCAAGTTCTTTTTCACTCATAAGAGCCATATTTTGATATTTTTCATCAAGGGAGTTTGATGCTCCTTTCATATCAAGTGTTGATGCACTTTTGTTACAACCAGCTAAAATAATTGCAAGCCCTATAACCATTATAATTTTTTTTAATTTCATATTAATTTACCACCTTTCCTAAATCTAAATGTTTTATGTAGTCTATATATTTATTTCTTCCTTCTTCATTTAAATGAAAATTGCAATTAAGTTCATCAGTACATTCAAATAAACTTACATCAGCATAACCTTCATTATCCTTTATTTCATTTGTAAAATCAATAAAATTTATATTATTTTCATAACAAAATCTTGCTAAATAATAATTTAAAATATTAATATTTTTTTGACTTGCTTTATTTAGTGTACCATCATTTATTGGAAATATTGCTGAAAATATAATTTTTGTATCTTTATAATTTAACTTAATATTATCATAAAATTTTTGAAGTTCTCTTACAAATACATCTTTTTGCATATAAAGTCCAGCATTAATTCCAGGACATACAATTAAATATTTTGGTTTATATTTTGTAAGAGCATCATTTAAAACTGTATTTTGTCTATTTTCATAAGTTTCAAAAGTTGAAGAATTCATTTGAGCAATGTTTAAGTTATTTCTTGCCCAAGTTTGATAAGCTGAAATATGTTTTCCTTTTAGATACAAAAATGATGTATTTGAGTCTCCTAAAAAGATAGTATCATTAAAATAATTATATTCATTTTCTTCATAAGTTAAAGTAGTTTTAGTAAATAGTCCTTTTAAAGTAAAATCTTTTATCGAACTTGTTAATGCACTATCATCAAGAACTTCAACAGTTCTTACAACTTTTGATTTATTTTTAGAACTATCTATTGCCTCATACACAACCTCATACTTGCCTGCTTTGGTTTCATCAATATTATTTGTTACTTTAATTTTACTATTAATATCTTTATCATAGTTATCAGTTATTTCATAACCAGGTTCTTCATATTTACTATCTTTATTAAGATATATTATATTATCACCATTTAATGTTATTACAGGTTTTTCATTATCAACTACATGAATATTTCTAATAACACTTTTTTTAAAATTTAATAAGTTTGCTGTATATGTAACTTTATAATCTCCTAAAGAGGTATTATCAATATTATTTTTTACATCAACTTTTAACTTTTTACCAAAAAATGTTGCTTTATAGCCATTTTCAAAATAAGAACTATTTACATTTAAATAAATGTCTTTATCTCCGATTAAAATAATTTTAAAAAGAAAATTCATACTAAAAAAAGTAACTAAAAATATAGCTATAATTATAAGTAAAAATTTATATTTTGTTTTTAATTTTAACTTCTTTTTCTTCATAACTACCCTATAAAATAATACCATTTAAATTAATTAATTTCAATTATTTTGAGTTTAAATATTCATTTAATTTATCTTTTATATTATTATAATCTTTTATTCCAATATCATATATTCTATCTATTTCTTTTTTATTTACTTTATTAAGACTTATATCAATATTTTCTGAGGGATATATAGCAAATATTTTATTTTCACTACTTAATTTGTCAATTATTTCTAATGATTCATTATACTGTTTATATCTATTAAGCATTGCTTTAATAAATTTAGGATATTTCTTATACTTAGTTTTTATTCCTATAATTTCTCCTTTATTAAATGGTTTTTTAATAAAACCTTTTTCCCTTGTTAAAATAACAATAATTCTATCATATTCTAAAGATAAAGCTTTTTTAATTGGAATGCTATCACATATTGCCCCATCTAAATAATAATTATTATTAATTTCTACAATATTTGTTAAAAAAGGTATTGCACTACTTGCTCTTAATACTTCAATCTGATTATAAACATTATTTACTTCAATATATTCAGGAAGACCTGTTTCAACATTTGATACTGTTGCTAAAAGAAGTTTGTAATTTTTTTCATATTCTTTTTCATCAAATACTTCAATATTTTTAGTAACATCATAATAAGCAAAATCTTTATTAACAAAATTACCAGTTTCAATTAATGATTTTTTACCCATATATCTTGAATCTTTACAATATTTTCTATTAATATTTAAACATCTTCCTATTTGCCTAGAATAATAATTCGGAGCTATTAAAGCACCAGCAGAAACACCAATTATTGCATCTATATTAATATTATCTTCAATAAATTTATCTATTATTGCAGCAGTATATGTACCCCTAAAAGCACCACCCTCTAAAACTAAAAGTGTTTTCATGTATCCTCCTTTTCAAAATAATTATATCTACTTTTTTATTAAAAGTACATACTGTGTATCATCACTTGCAACTATTTTACAGTTTGGATTTAATGTATTATAATCATAGAAAAAATCTTTATTTATATCAGTATATGTTAGATGTTCATAAATTAATAAGCCATTTTTCGAAGCAATTTTTTGAATATCTTTATAAGAATATTTACTTTGCATTTCTTTGCCTGCACCTAATGCCAATATTTTATTTTTGCTTTCATACCTTTCATTTGGATAATCTATTACTAGGCTACTTCCACTACACATAATGTTTGATATTTTATTTATAACACTAGCAAATTCCTTTTTACTTAAATAATAGCTAATTCCTAAAAATGTTATATGACTTTTTAATTTTGGATTAAATCCACTACTTAATAAATCATTCTCAAAATCTTTTCTTAAATCACTTTTAACATAATTAATATTTTTTATATCAATATTATTTTTCTTAAGTAAATTTTCTTTATCTACTAAAACGCTTTCTTTATCAAGTTCAAATATTTTTAACATATTATTGTATTTTAAAGAAGATAAATCATAACCGCTTGCAAGTAGAACATACTGTTTAAGTCCTAATCTAATTTCACTATTTAAGCATCTTTCATTAAATGCACTTCTTGCAAGAATTGTTGGAGCAAGATACCTATTAACAACATGTTTAACAGGATCATTACCTTGATACTTGCTATCGAAGAAATTAATGCCCGTTTTTAAATTATTATAGATAGTGTCATAATCCTTTCCTAATACTGTTTTTGCATTTTTTTCAAAATAGATTTTAATATTACTATTTTCACTATGATATGCTTTTACAAATAAGCACATTTTTGCAGTTAAATTTTCCATATTTTTTTCACCTCTTATACTTAATACCATCTTTTCCAAAACTTTACTAGACTTGAAAAAAAGCCAATTTTGTGGTAATATGAGTATAGGAATCGAGATAAAACTTTTAATTTTTTTTATAAATTTATTAACTCTTCATATTTTTTATAATAGTATGGAAAATCACTTTTTGAGTATTTTAATGCTCTTTGCGTTCTAATGAATAAAACTATAATCATCATTGCTTTTACTTTTTCATAATCCTCATTTAATAAATCAAATATTTTTTGAAAAGAAATTAGTTTTAATAATGTTACATCTGAAAAACAAAAGAATATAAAGTCATATAAATAGTCTCCGATGACAGTACTTGGATCAATTATTATGATAGATTTATTATTACTTATCATAATGTTATGAAGTCCAAAATCGCCGTGTATTACTCTTTTTTCAAAGGTGTATTTTTCAATTATTTTTAATGAACTATTAATTATATTCAAATCAAATTTAGAAATCAGTGATTCACTTTTTAAATATTCGATACTATCATCAAGTTCATTTTTTAAAAAGTCAATCCAGGTATGTCTTAAACCACTAACATAGCCATACCCTTTTTCTAAAGTTACTTTTCTATTAACTGATTCATTATATACAATATCTATAATGTTTTCAATTTCATTTGCATTCTCTGCATCTTTTGCATCGAGCAAATTATATATTATATAACCTTTTTCAATATTACAATCTAAAATTTTTGGATATAGGTTGCTTTGATAAATACTAAAGAAATATTTTTCCTCCATAATTGAGGAGGAATCTTTAAACTTAACAAAATATTTATCATTTACTGAATATATTCGATTATTAGTTCCACCACTTAACTCTTTTATACTTTCCATATTTTCATTTTTACTTTTTAAAAATTTATTTATTATTTTCATATCATCATTCATATTTACCTCATTTATAAATTATATATTTTTCATTTATCCGCATTATGCATTTACTATTTTTGTGTATTTCCACACTTTTGGTAAATGAACATAATGCTTAATATTAAGTTTTATTCATTTTTTATCACAAATTTTTAAGTTTTTGCTTTCAATTTTTAGATTAACATTTTTGTCAAATTTCATATTAACATTTACAAAAGAAAAATATACTTCAGTTATATAAAAAAATCTAGTTTTTTTAATTTTTTAGGTAGAAAAATAGGGCTCCACCGTTAGATAGCGCCCATGCAAAAACGATTTAACGTTTTTTTCTTGCATAAATAATATATCACAAAATATATATTTATGTCAAACTATTTATCAATATTTACATAATTCTTTTCAATTATATTTTTAAAATATGAATATACTGATTTTAATAGTTCATTATTATTATAATATTCTTTATGTAAAATTATTCTATCAAAAAATAATTTATTGAGTTCTTTATTTACATTTTGTTTTATACCATTACTTGTTACTATTTCATTAAACATATAAAGCGTATATGTAATTTGTCTAATTCTTGAATTACTTAGTTTATTATTACGTGTTACTTTTCCTATATCGCAATCTTTTAAATATTGTACAATTTTATATGATGCTGGATAATCATTATCTTTTTTATTTAATTCACTTAATACACACGCATTATGAGCAACAGCATTTCTTAATTTCACAATATCTCTTAATATATATACATCTTTATTCTCATCTACTAAATTATATTCCTTAGTGTAAAAATCATAAAAATTAACTAATTCACCAAATGTAATAATTTCAAGAAATTCCCATATTGGTATGTTTTCTAACTTTTTACCTTTATCAACATCATATTTAGAAAATATTTTTTGGTAATATTCATTACCTACTTTTTTAAAAATACTATTATGAACTCTTTTAGGAAACTTTTCATCATTAAAATCCTTTTCCAAATATAAATTAACGATTCTATATCCATCCTCATCTTCGATTTCTTCTATCATATTCAATATTTTTATTTTCAAATAATGTTCAATATCAATAATCATTTTAAATAAAAGTAATCTAACTCTATGATCAATAATAGACATATCTTTTAAATATGCAAAATCTAAATCTTGATATAGTCCTTCATATTTTCCTGCAGGAGAGGGATATTTTTGAAAATTATGTTTATATGCAGTCACATTATAATAATTATTATTACATTTCAAATAAATTTCCGCTTCCGCCTCAGAAATCAAATCAAATTTAATATTTTTAGTTTTCAAATATGGAACCATTTCAGATATTTTCATCATCGGTCTTAATTCCGCATTATTATTTTTTTTATTCAAGATACTTCACCTTCTTTTGCTGAATACAAATATTATAACATACAGCAGAATATATTCATAACCTAATTGTCAAAATTTTCTGCACCCTTATCAATATCTTTTACTTTAATCTTATTGTTATTAACGATGTAATTGAATCGTGTATTTATATTTACTCACTTTTGATAAATTTATTCTAAAAAAATGCGGCCTGTAAAAAGGCCGCTCAGGGGGTTTTGGTTTGACTATTCCTCACATTATAATTCGTAAGGTTTTAGTCAGGCATAGGTTTTTATTTGTCCTATGCTAATTAAATGATAATATGATTTTTTAAAAAAGTCAATTATTTTTTTTACACTTTACTAATGCTTTACACTTTTTAATCTGTGATGTTTAAATTTTGAGCTAAGTCTTTATAATATTCATTATTTAAATATTCTTTACTATCAATAAATTTTTTTGCATCTTTATTAGCAAATAGCAAAATATTATAATCATTTTTTAAATTAGCAAGTTTAAATGACATATCTCCATGTTGTTTAACACCAAATAAATCTCCATGACCACGCATTTCAAAATCTTTTTGAGATATATAGAAACCATCATTACTTTCCTCCATTACTTTAAGACGATCATTATCACTATCACTAATTAAATAGCAATAACTTTGTAAGTCACTTCTTCCTACTCTTCCTCTTAACTGATGAAGTGTTGCAAGTCCAAATCTTTCAGCATTAAATATTACCATCATGGTAGCATTAGAAACATCTATACCTACTTCAATAACGGTGGTTGCTATTAATATTTTAATTTGATTATTTTTAAAATCATTCATGATACTTTCTTTTTCACTAGTTTTCATTTTACCATGAATTATTTCAATTCTAAATAAATTTTTAAATGCAAGTGATAGTTTTTCCTTTAACAAATTTATACTTGTTAAATTTAATGATTCATCCTCTTCGACTAAAGGAGACACTACATATATTTGATGGCCTAATTTTATTTGTTCAAGCATAAGTCCAAGCACCTCTTTAATATCACTATTTTTCTTAACCTTTGTAATAATATCTTTTCTACCAGTTGGTTTAGTTTTAATATATGAAATATCTAAATCACCATAAATAGTCATTGCATAAGTTCTAGGAATAGGTGTTGCTGATAAATATAAAATATCAGGGCATTTTGATTTATCTTCCAAAGTAAATCTTTGATGTACTCCAAAACGGTGTTGTTCATCTGTTATAACAAGTCCTAAATTATTAAATATAATATTTTCATTTAATAATGAATGTGTTCCAATTAATAAATCTATTTCTTTATTTTGAACTCTTTTATAAATTGCTTCTTTTTCTTTTTTAGACATAGAACCAGTTATTAACTCAACGGCTACATTAAATTTATCAAGTATTTTTTTAATACTAAAATAGTGTTGAGTAGCAAGTACTTCTGTTGGAGCCATTAAAGTAGATTCAAATCCAGCAATAAAATTAGCATAGATTGCTCCCACGGCTACAACAGTTTTACCGCTTCCAACATCTCCTAAAAGAAGTCTATTCATTTTTTTATTTGAACTCATATCTTGAACAATTTCATTATAAGCATTATCTTGATCAGTAGTTAAAGAAAATGGTAATAGTTTTTTAAATTCATTTATTTTGTTTATATCAATATTTTTAGGTTCTTTATCTTTTCTAATATTTTGATTTTTAAAATAATTCATTTTAAATGAAAAATCAAATAATTCTTCATAAATTAATCTATTTTTAGCATAATGAACCATTTTTAAATCATTTGCAAAATGAATATTATATAATGCATCTTTTTTAGATAATAAATTATATTTTGAAATAATATTACTTGGTAAAGAATCTTTAATATATATATTATTAAAATTATCTTTTATTAATTTAGAAACTGTATTATTAGTTATTCCTTTTGTTAAATGATATACTGGTTCTATTTGACCATTAGTTATATTAAATTTTATATCCGAAGATGTAAATATATTTTTCTTAAAATCATATTTACCAATAATAGTTATATTTTTCCCAATAGTTAAATTTGTTTTTAAATAAGCTCTATTAAATATTACTACATTAAAAATTCTTTCATTATACCTTGCTCTAAATGATAATCTATTAAAATTTTTTTTAATATATGAAACAATTGGATTAGATTCAATAATTACATTTATTATTAATGTAGAATTATCTATTAATTCATTTGAAAAATTATAAACATTATATCTATATGGATAATAATTTATTAAATCATCATCTGTAAATATTCCTAGTTTATTTAATATTTTTGAAGTTTTTTCACCCACCTGGTGTAAGTTTTTTATGTCCATTTTACCTCCAACCTAATTGTATCAAACTTTATAAAAAAAGCAAATATAAAGTTTTTTAAAAAAATATGTAAAATAAGTGTAAAGTTAATTGACTTTTTATCATATATGCTTTAGTATATTAATTACCAAATCACTTAAGAAGGCGATTTGGTGCTAGTATCACACTAGTCAACCCCTTTTTATTCTTTGAGGCCCTAAAGGCCTCGTTTTTTTTTATGAAAAAAAAGAATACTAATCAGTACTCTTTATTTTATTATAATAATTATATCTTTCTTTAGCATTATTAATTTGTATATTAAGAAGTTTATTTGCTAAAGAATTATCTTTTATTTTTAAAGCATTATATCTTACTTCATTATTTAAAAATTCTTCATACTTATCAAAATTAGGTTCTTTTGAATCAAGATATAGTTTATTATCTTTATATCTCATTAAAAGTGTATAACCACACTCTACTGCAAGTTTTTCTTCGTTAATAGAGTTACACATTCCACCCTTGATACCATGTTCTATACAAGGACAATAACATATTACAATTGAGGGTCCATTATGGTTTTCTGCTTCAGTTAATGTTTTAATTGCTTGAACATTATTTGCTCCCAAACAAATAGATCCAACATATACATTAGGGGCGCACATAGCAATTTTAAATAAATCTTTTTTACTAGTTTTCTTACCAAAATCTGCAAATTCAGCAACAGCACCAACTTTTGTTGATTTACTTGCTTGTCCTCCAGTATTTGAATAAACCTCTGTATCAAGAACTAAAATATTAATATTTTCATTTGAATGAAGAATATGATCTATTCCATTATATCCTATATCATAAGCCCAACCATCACCACCAATAGCCCAAACACTTTTTTTAGGTATATATTCTTTTAAATCATATAATTCTTTTGGTAAAGTTAAATCATCCATATTTTTTACAAAATTATTTGTAATTTCATAATTATCAAAATTTAAAAGTAAATTTAAACAAGCATCTTTTTCTTTTTCAGAATAAGAATTAATAGAATTAGAAATAATATTTTTTATTCTATTTCTTTTTTGTTTATAAGATGTATAAATGCCATAAGCAAATTCTGCATTATCTTCGAAAAGTGAATTTGCCCAAGGAACTAAATATGGTGTTGATGGAAAACTACCTCCGTAAATACTTGAACATCCTGTAGCATTAGCAATAACTAATTTTTCTCCAACAATTTGAGTTAATAATTTAATATATGGAGTTTCACCACAACCAGCACAAGCACCAGAAAATTCAAATAAAGGTTTTGTTAAAGATACTCCTTTTATAGTGTTTTTTGGATATAATGATGGATTTTCATATGTATTAAATAATTCATCAGTTGGAATAACATTTGTTTCTAAAGTAAGAGCTTTAGTAGGACAAACTCCTACGCATAAACCACATCCAGTACAATCTTTATTACTAATACCTACAAAATAATTATATTCATCATTTCCTAAAAGAGGTTTACCAAGTGATTTATCTTTAGTAATAAATGGTCTTATTACACTATGAGGACAAACTATATTACATGCTCCACATTCAATACATTTTTCTATATTCCATTTTGGAGTAAGCATAGAAACATCTCTTTTTTCATATTTAGATAGTCCACATTTAACTCCACCATTACTAAACATTTTAACTTCACTTGTAGAAAGGTTTTCTCCTTTTCTATTATTTATTAAAGTATAAATATCTTTTTCTTCATTTTCCTCTTTAGCAAAACTATCTATTATTTTTACATCTTTTATTTCATTTAATGATGCATTTATAGCATTAATATTATTATTAACAACATCCTCACCTTTAGTCATAAAGGCCTTTTTAACGGAATTAACAACCATTTCTTTAGCATTTGGTACATTTAATAGATTAAGTATATTTACTTCCATAATCTTGCTTATTTTGCCATTTAAATGATTTTCATAAGCAATCCTTTGTGCATTAATTATTTTTACATTTATATTTTTAGATATAATTTCTTTTTTTATAGAACTACTTAAATAATCATTTAATTCTTTTTCATTTTTAATAGTATTTATTAAAAGGATTCCATTATCTTTTATACCAGAAAGCATATCATATCTTTCAAAATAAACATCTTTTGTTACGACTACTAAAGTAGGGCTAGTTACATAAAAAGGTGCATTAATACTATTATCTGACATTCTTAAATGAGATATGGTTACTCCACCACTTTTTTTAGAATCATATTCAAAATAACCTTCGACATATTTTCCTAAACTTTCATGTAATAATGTAAGCATATTTTTTGAGGCACTTACCATACCATCTGAACCAAAGCCATATATTTTAAATTCTTCATAATTATTAGATAATTTATAATCAGTTTTTGGTAAACTTAAATGAGTTAAATCATCATTTATACCAATTGTAAAACTATTTTGAGGTTTACTTTCTAAACTATCATAAACACTTTTAATATCACTAGGACTAGTATTTTTACTAGATAGTCCATATCTTCCTCCGACAATCTCAATATTTTTATCTTTTAACGAAGATAATACATCTAAATAAAGTGGTTCACCAATACTTCCAGCTTCTTTAGTCCTATCCAATACAGCAATTTTTTGAATACTTTTAGGAAGTACTTGCTCTAAATATTTTTTACTAAATGGTCTATATAAATGAACCTCAATTAAGCCATAATCATTATTACCACTTTTTATTTCATTATCAATTACAAGTTTAATAGTATCATTTACACTACCCATTGCAATAATTATATATTTAGCATTTTCACTTCCATAGTAATTAAATGGTTTATAACTAGTTCCCATTATTTCATTAATTTTAGTCATATATTCATTAACAATATCTGGCATTTTATCATATAATTCATTTCTACTTTCAGTTATTTGAAAATATACATCCTCAGTTTGACTTGTTCCATAATTTAAATCTGAAAGTAATGCCCTTTTCTTAAAACTTTCTAAAGCATTTTTATCTACCAAAGGAAGTAATTTTTCTTCGGGCAATTCTTTTATTGTATTAAGTTCATGGCTTGTTCTAAAACCATCAAAAAAGTGTATAAAAGGAAGACTTCCCTTTATTGCAGATAAATGTGCTACTGCCGCAAGGTTTTGAGCATCATAAACATTACTACTTGCAAGCATGCAGCATCCTGTCATTCTCGCAGAATATATATCACTATGATCACCAAATATTGAAAGAGCATGTGTTGCAATACTTCTAGCAGCAACATGAATTACTCCAGGAAGACATTCACCCGCTATTTTATATAAATTTGGAATCATTAATAGTAATCCTTGACTTGCAGTATAGGTAGATGCTAAACTTCCAGATAATAATGCTCCATGAAGTGCACCAGCTGCTCCAAGTTCTGATTCCATTTCTACCACAGTTGGTTTATCATTAAATATATTTTTTTTATCAGTATGCGTTAAGTAATCAATATTTTCAGCCATCGGTGAGGATGGTGTAATTGGGTATATTGAACATATCTCACTAAACAAATATGCTACACTACTACACGCTTTATTTCCATCAACTATTTTCATTTTTCTATCACCACTTTAATTATATAAAAAAAACTAGCATTTTACTAGTTTAATTTTATCAACTTACTGTGTATGGCTTTGAATATGTTCCATTGCCCGATATCTTGGCTTTAGAGGATAGAGAAACGACGGGACGGGCGCCATAAGCAGTACTACTCACAATATAAGCACCACCACCGCCATAAGTACTCACACCGAACTCATAAGCATAAGAAAGAGCACTATAGAAACTATAAGGCGAACCGGACCAATAATATTCGTTTGTATACAAGTAATAAGAACTATTGTCAGAGTTTTGTTGTCCACCCGCCATTGCTACCTCATCTGCTGTTATAAGTCCTACTGGATAGGTTAACGCTCCATTTCCATTACTTGTATTTACTGTAAATTTATCACTTTCTGTTGGACAAATTAATTGTGGGCTTTTTGTGGTTTGTGTTAATCTTCCGCTTGCCCCATAAGAATACTGTGTTCCAGTTGAATTCCAACTTGTTAATGTTGTATAGTTTGTATTTGAATAAGTAACATCTGATGTTGAAGCTGCTCTGTCATTACAGAATATTTGGTCTGCTATTAAATCATTATCTTTCAATGTTGTTCCTGCATACCACTTATCTATTGTTTGTTTTATAGTGCTATTATATACTGTATTTCCATTTACTGTACAACTTGCATTATTTGTTCCATCACATTTTCCAAAACCGTGTTGCTGTCCTTTTATATACTGGTAACCGACATACTCTGCTTTATCCATACTATCATTAAAAGTACTTATACTTATTTGTGTTCCTGGTCCTGTCATCACTGTCGCTGTAGCACTTGTTGGAGCAGTAGTACCTGAATATATCATTCTTATACTACCATCACCATTAATTCTTATTATTCGCCAATACATGTCGGCTGTAGTAAATGCAGCTTTTTCTGTTAAGGGAGTACCACCTGCTGCTTGACATACAGTTTCATTAATTCCAACTCCATACATACCTTGAGACATACACATATTTGTAGATAAGCATTCTTCTTGATTTTTTACTTTTCTTATATTAAGCTCATCGCCAACTATTTCAGCGTATAATACCTCTGAATTATTATACATGCATTTATTAGGTTCTTTTCCAAATCTTATCCAATTATTATTTACTGCACCTCTATAATAGTAAGATGTTCCAAGATCATCAGCCTTTTTATACATACCTTTATCACTTGCAGTTGTTACATTTGCAAATTCACTTTCAGCAAGTTCTGTTATGTAACTTTCCCCACCATTATTTTTTAGTATAGTTAATGCTGCACCATCACTTGTTTCACATTTATGATTTGTTACATATATTTTTCCAGTAAATGATTTTCCCTCTAAAGAAGATTGTGATATTGTAAGATTATAATATTTTCCCGTTATTGATATATTTTGGGTAGTAAGTGATCCCATACTTGAAATAGAGGCTCCACTTACAAGAGTTCTTTTGTTGTTTGTCCAACTTGAATCATAATCAAAGTTCTTTTCATTTGCAAAATTATTTGTTCCATTTACATTTGATACTTGCAATGTTATTTCTTTATTACTATTTTTTGTAGTCGGACTTTTACCATATACATTTGAGGTACTATCATATTCATAAACTATATCATATGTACATGTTGTAAGTAAGTTTGCTGCACCAGCTAAATTTACTGTTAGTGTTGCTGTATTTGAGGCTGCTGCAACTGTGTTGTCTGCTACTGTTTGACTCATATTTGCTGCAGGTACTTGTAAATTAAGTTGTGTTGCACTTGAAATAAATGTTGCATTACCAGGTGAAACTGCATTAATATTTACTGCTACATTATTATTTAAATTTACATCAAATGAACCAAAATAGGCAAATGATGCAGTTATTACAATAAATAATAAAAGAATACTTGCAAATACTCCCATTATTTTTATATTAATATTTTTTTCCATACAAAATATCTCCTTTATTCTATCTATAATAATTTAATCATTATTTTGATATATTTTCAAGTACGAATATAATATATTTACATAAAAAAACTAGGTTTAATTTCAAGCCTAGTATTTATTAAGTTAATTTATTAAGGTTGTTCAGAAATAATTTGAGAATATTCTAAACTAGCCATAAATTTCTTAGAACCATTTTGTATTTGATTATGCATATAGTTAATTAATGTTACTCTAGCCATATAGTAATCATTTACTTTACCAATAGTTTTACTTGTGGTCATTTCTACATTATCTACTAAATTAAGAGTTCCTTGAGAATTAGTAATATCATATGTATTTTGAAGTACATAACACTTATTATTTGTTGCATTAAAGTAATCAGCAACCCATCTATTATTACCATCACAAGCAGCTTCAGAAGTTATTCCATCAACTACTTGTCTATTAGGATCATAACATTTTCCAGTGTTACAAGTTTCTGAAGTTTTAGTATTATCAACTTTATAGAAATCTAATACTAATTCAGCATCCTTTCTAGTTTCCCAGATATACATATCACTTGCAGTACAAGAATACATATTATCTAAATAATCAGTTCTTGATACAACATTTCCTTTAGCATAACATTTTTCTGCTTTACCATCAGTAGCCCAAATATTTTCACCATTACAGTTTTCTTTATCAACCTCTACTGTATCAGTTTTTACATAACAAGTTCCTGAAGTATATTCCATATCATTTTGTGAAATATTTAAATCAATTTTATATTTTCTTTTAGATTCAGTATCACTATTTGTTGTAAAAGTTATACTTCCTAGTGATTCAGCACTTAAATCTTCTCCAGCAGCTGCTTGATCCTTTCCAAAATTTTCAGTATTTGCCACTATTTCAATTGGAGCACCTGCATCAATTAAAAATAAATCACTTGATACATTAGTTGTTACATTAATATTTGAATTACCCTTTCCATCAACTTGACTTGCTAAATAAGCAAATGTTGCTCCGATTACAACAACCAACATAGTTACTATAGCTATTACTGTAAGAAGAACTACATTACTCTTTTTTGAATTTTCATCCATTTTAAAAATCTCCCTTCTATTATCAAGATAATCATATAATATTTTTTTACTTTAGTCAATAAATTAAAAATTATTTTTTAAAAATTATACATTTTTTTTACTTTTTTTGATATGATTATAATGGAGAAAAAAATATGATATTACAAATAAGTGATGATGAAAATATAAAAGTAAAAATAGCAAATAATTTTTTTAAGAAATTAATTGGATTTATGGGTAAAAAAGATTTTGATTATGGAATAATTTTTCCTAAAACAAATTCAATTCATACTTTTTTTATGAAGGAAAATATTGATGTAATTGGTTTTGATAATCATGGAATAATTATTTTTAAAGCAGTTAATGTAGAAAAGAATAAAGTTATTGTAATAAAGGAGCAATTAAAAAATACAAACATTTTAGAAATGCCTGCATTTAAATCAAAAAAATTAAAAATGTATGATAAATTAACCTTTATACGTAAATAAATAATCATTTATTGCTACATCATCACCAGGTTTAGCTCCCATTTTTTCTAAGGTTTCTTCAACACCCATAGCACGAAGTATTCTACCAAAACGAAGAACTCCCTCTTCTTCAGTAAACTTAGTCATATTAAATAATCTTTCTATTTCTTTACCTGTAACAACCCAAGTATCACCATCTTTAGTTATTTCATATGGTTTATCTTTTTTAAATTTAATATAAACTTCATCCTCAAACTCATCTTTATCATAAGAAAATTCTTCTTCAGTTTTTAAAGTTTCATTTATTTTATTTAATAAATCATCAATACCTTGGTGTGTAATAGAGCTTATTTCAAATATATCTTTATCTGGATAAGCTTTTTTAAATTCTATTAAATTATCTTTACTATCAGGCATATCCATTTTTGAGGCAACAATAATTTCTTTTTTATTTGCAAGTTTTTTAGAGTATTTAGAAAGTTCTTCCCTAATTACTTTATAATCATTAATAGGATCATTACCTTCCATTTTAGACATATTTACCATATGTACTAAAACTTTACATCTATCAGCATGTTTTAAGAATCTATCTCCTAAACCTACTCCTTCACTTGCTCCTTCGATTAAACCAGGAAGGTCTGCTACTACAAAAGAATCACTACCTAATTTAACTACTCCTAAATTAGGTGATAAAGTTGTAAAATGATAACTTGCTATTTTAGGTTTAGCCGAAGATATTACACTTAAAAATGTTGATTTTCCAACACTTGGCATACCAATAAGTCCTACATCCGCTAAAACTTTAAGTTCACATCTTAAATATTTTATTTCTCCTTGTTCACCATTTTCAGAAAACTTTGGAGCAGGATTTTCATGAGTAGCAAAGGCTTTATTACCTCTTCCGCCTCTTCCACCATGAGCAACTATAACAGATTGATTATCCTCGACTATATCGCTTACAATAAGATTAGTATCATCATCATAAACAGTAGTTCCAAGAGGTACTTTAATAATGATATCATCACTATTTTTACCATATTTATTGGAACCCATACCATTTTCACCTTTTCTACCTTTAATAATTTTTTGAAATCTTAAATCTACTAAAGTTTTTAAAGATTTATCTCCAACAAAAACAATATTACTTCCTCTTCCACCATTTCCACCATCTGGTCCACCCATAGGTACAAATTTTTCTCTACGAAAGGAAGTACATCCCATACCTCCATCACCAGCAATTAATTTAACTTTAACTTCATCAACAAACATATTATCTTCCCCTTAAACTTATATCTATTGTATCAAATTCCTTATAATTTGCATAGTAAGAAATCATTTCTACAATAATTTCTTTTAAAATGCTATTACTTTCACTATACATATTATTTTCATTAAAGTACTTTTCCATACATCTTGCATAATTAATATTATTTCTAATAGTCTTTTTCTTTTCAAAATCATATTTATTTAAATCATATGAACAAAATAAAATACTTATATTATTAAATAAATCACTTAATACTTTATTTTTTTCTTCATCATCAAGATAATCAATAAATAATATTCCATCTGAAAAGTAATTACTAAATTTATTTATACTGATTCCCATTGGAAGTGGTAATACTTTTTCATCAATACTAACTAAATACATAATAAACCCTCCTTCAAAAAAAATGCCGTTAAGGCATTATTATTTCTCATAAACAGATACTTTTTTCTTATCTTTACCCATTCTTTCATACTTAACAGTTCCATTAACTTTAGCAAATAAAGTATGATCTTTTCCCATTCCTACATTAGTTCCTGGATAAATTCTAGTTCCTCTTTGACGGTAAATAATACTTCCAGCATTACATGTTTGTCCATCAGAAAGTTTAGCACCTAATCTACGACCTGCTGAATCACGATTGTTCTTAGTAGAACCTTGAGCCTTAACATGAGCAAATCTTTGAATATTTAAACTTATATATAACATTTCTATTCTCCTTTACTATTATTCTTCATTAACTTTAATATTTTTAGGATAACTTTTTTCTAACTCTTTAAGCATAGTCATCATATTTAAAATTAATGAGTTTGTAATATCATCAGATAAAAGAACTTTTATTTCCATATATTCATCATTATCTAGAAATTCAATACTTTTTTCATTGATATTTAATAGACCATTTACAGTAGTATAAATTATACTTGATACGCTAGCACATACAATATCTTTACCAGCATTATCATAACCTGAATGACCAGTTATTTTAATAACATTTCCATTTTTATTAACTTTAATCATTATTAACCATTAATTTTTTTAACTTCAACTAAAGTATATGCTTGTCTATGTCCTTGAGTTTTTCTAGATTTTTTCTTAGGACGATAATGGAATACTTTTATTTTTTTACCTCTACCATTTTTAATAACTTCAGCTTCAACTGATGCTCCTTTTACAAATGGTTTTCCAGCTTTTCCATCAACAAATAATACTTCATCGAAAACAACTTTTTGTCCAGCTTCAACATCTAATTTTTCAACATAAATACGACTATTTTCTTCAACATAATATTGTTTTCCACCTGTTTTAATTATAGCTTTCATTTCTTTTCCTCCTTTTCATAAGTCACACCTTTAAGGTAAGATAATCTTTTAAAAACCTTTTTAGAGTGGATGAAATGACTTAAAACAATAAGATTATACCAAAAAATCCCTGATATAGTCAAGGATTTTCGTTAATTTTTTTCATTATATTATATTTCAAAATCAAGCATATCATTAACTGCTATTTCATATAAATCTTGTTCATGTTTCACTGTATCAATTAAAAACATTTTATCATTTTCATAATTTTTAAGACCTCTTAAATAAAAAGGTTTATCATTATCTAGTACAATAAAAGGCATTATATTATTCTTTAAGCATTCTTTAAACATTATCATTCTTCCCACTCTACCATTGCCATCTCCAAAAGGATGTATTTTTTCAAATCTATAATGAAATTCAATTATATCCTCAAGAGTAATATTTTCAATTGAATTATACCAAGAAAGTAAATTATCAATATCTTTTGGAGTATCTTTAGGTGAAGATGTACTTATAATATTAATTAAACCTATTTTATTAGGAACTATCTTAAATCATCCAACATTATATCTTGGATTATCTTAATCAGATATTCCTTTTTTAAGAATTTTATTCATTTCAATTAAATCATCTAATTTTACTACATCATCTTCCTTAGATATATAAGAGTTTGTTACAAATATTTCTTCAGTTTCATTCTCACTTAAATGTGTATCCTCAATTTTATTAGAATTATATGCAAAATTAACTTGTGAATAATGATATATATTACCCTTAAATTTTGAATTTTTTTGACTAATTAACTCACTTTTTAACTTTTCTATATTCATAATTACCTTTCATTATTATTTATCACTTAATTCTACTCTACGATATACACATCATCGTATGTACCACTGCCAAGTAACTTAGCATCAGAAGATAGAGAGACTACACCACGCACGCCTTGATCTTGAAAGAAGAAATCATAAGTGAGACTATCCTTATCAACCATGAATACAGCAGTACAATCACTCTCAAAATTAAAAGGTGAACCTAACCAATACCATTTTCCGGTATATAAATAATAACTCTTGTTATTAAGATAATTATTAACTCCTGCCATATTGACTTCATCAGCTGTTATTAATCCAACTGGATAAGATAACTTGCCATTACCCTTAGTTGTTGTTGTACTAAACTTATCATTTGCATTTGCACATGTTAAAATCGGATTTGATTTTGAACCATCTCCCCATATTCTATTGTGCGCTCCATAATAATAGTCTGTTCCCATTGATGCCCATGAACTTATTTCACCTGTGGCACCACTACTATTTGTTGAAGCAGTTCTATCATTACAATATATTTGATCTGTTATTTTTGTTCCGATTTTATTTAAATCAGTATAATTTGCATACCAATCTTCCAAATAAGTTTTAATAGTACTACTTTGGCTCGTTCCATGTTGCTCTCCTATTGTATACATATACCCTACATATTCCGCACTTTCATTGGCTACATTAAATAGTGAGTAACCTATTGAGGTTTTTTCTGTTAATTCATCAGGTTGTACAGCCATAGTAATCTTTGTATTACTGTCAGGTGCATCAGTTCCAGCATAAATCAATCTTATTGAATTATCTCCATTTATTCTTATTATTCGCCAATATATATCATCACCTTTTGAAGCTATTTTGTAACAATTCTCTACTCCATTACAAGACTCAGTTAAAATATTATAACCTTTATTATCATCCCAACCATAATATGTATCTTTTGTATACTTACCATATTTTACCCAGTTATTATCTACTGCTCCTCTGAAATAATATGAAGTTCCTAAGTCATCTGTTGCTTTATACATTCCTTCATTTTCTGTTGCGGATGCTGAAAAATCTGGTGTACCTTTTGCTTCAATTGCCGTTTTCCCTCCATTATTTGCAAGTATTGTTTCATAACCTTTTTTAACAGTTGTACCATCTTCTGTAGAACAATTTACATTTTCTACATATATTTTACCAGTAAAAGATTTACCACTTAAAGCATATTGATTTAAATCTAAATTATAATATCTACCAATAACTTTCCATCTAGTGGATTGCTCAGAACCTAAACTTTTTAATGTAGCTCCAGTTACTAATGTAACTTTTGCTCCTTTTGTGGAAAAAGCATTACTCCATCCTTTACTTGTATCAAAATTAAAATTAGTTTCTGTAGCAAAATGATTATTTCCATTCATACCATTTACTTCAATAGTTATTTCTTTAGTAGCACCAGTAGTAACTGGTACAGTTTTACCATATATATCACTATTTGTATTATATTCATAAACTAAATCATAAGAACATGTTGTTAAAAAGCCTTCAGCACCTGTTAAAGTTATATCTACAAAACCAGTATCTTCTTTTGCAGCAACAGTATTATTTGCATTATACTGAGCCATTGAGGTATCAGGTACTTGTAAATTTAACTGAGTAGAATTTGCAATAAAAGATAAATTACCAGGACTTGTAGAATTAATATTAATTGCTACATTATTATTTAAATTTATATTAAATGTTCCTAAATATGCATAAGCTGCTCCAATTATTAAGATTATAAATAACACACCTTGTATAATTAATATAGTATTACTTTTTTTATTTTTCATACTTAACTCTCCATTCATAAAAAATACATTTTGTACCTTACTATTAAATTCTATCATTATTTAGTTAAATATTCAATAAATAAAAAACTTCTTATAAATAAAAAAGAGCATTATGCTCTTCCTGAATATTTTCCATCTTTAGTAGAAACTAAAATCTTTTCTCCTTGATTAATAAATAAAGGAACTTTTACAGTATAACCTGTTTCAATTTTAGCATCTTTATTAGCGTTATTAGTGGTATTTCCTTTTACAGCTGGTTCAGTTTCAATAACTTCATATTCAACTTTTTCAGGAAGTGTAACACCAATAATTTCACCTTCATAAATATCAAGTGTTAAAGTTAAACCTTCTTTAATAAACTTAACATTATCTCCTAAAACTTTAGTAGGAACTTCAATTTGTTCATAAGTTTCATTATTCATAAATGTATAATTATCACCAGCAGCATATAAGAAACTTACTTCAGTTCTATCAATATGAGCTTTTTGAATCTTTAAGTTAGTATTATAAGTATCCTCAACTGTAGAACCTGTTCTTAAATTTTTAAGTTTAATTCTTACAAAGGCAGGACCTTTACCTGGCTTAACATGTTGAAATTCTTGAATAGTACATAAATTACCATCCATAATAATTGTCATACCATTTTTAATATCATTAATATTAATAAACATAATTTACCTCCTATTTCTTTTCTTTTGCTACAACATGTTTATGACAAGCTGCGCAGTATCTTTTAAGTTCTAATCTTTCAGGATTATTTTTCTTATTTTTACTTACTGGACGAAGTTCTTTACCGCAATTAGTACATTTAATAGTAACTTCTTTTCTATTTTCATTTTTAGCCATAGTTATCCCTCCTTTTTCAAGTACGCTAATATTATAACAAACTACTTACCTCTTTTTCAAGTTTTTTAGAAAGATATTTATAATAAAAGGTTATATTTAATATAAAGTCATAAAAAAATCTCAAAATCTTGAGATAATTTTTAAATGGTACCAATAATGTAGGGGTTTACAACCTTCTTTGTCGAACATTATATATGAATTAATCTACATCTATTTTAACACATACATTGTATTTTTTCCATTACCGATCATAATATATTCGGTCACTTTTCGGTCACTTTTCGGTCATCATATATTTTTAAACAAAAAAAATCAATATTAACGATTTAATATTTTATAATTATAATACAAATAGACCATATTCTGATGTTTCTTTGAGAAAAGCATTTTATAAATATTGTGTGCTTGCAAATGTATCCAAAAAAAGATTATATGATTTAAGACATACATATGTAGCACTTATGATGTATGAAGGAAAGAATTATATCAAATAAGTGGTAGAATTGGACATAGTAACTATTCTACAACAGTTAACAAATATGGACATTTAGAAAATAAAAATTAGAAAGTGGCAGCAACGACTGATAAATATTTATAATTAAAAATTACCATAAAATTACCACGAAATACACGAAAGCAATGGAAATTACCATATTTTTATGTAAATAAAGGCATTAAAAAACCCGAATATACGGGATTTTCTACATTATAATGGTGCCGACAGAGGGAGTCGAACCCCCAACCTACTGATTACAAGTCAGTTGCGCTACCAGTTACGCTATGTCGGCATTAATGGTGGGAGATATAGGACTCGAACCTATGACCCCCTGCTTGTAAGGCAGATGCTCTAACCAACTGAGCTAATCTCCCATTAACCTTTATCTTGCTGACAAATAAAATTATACTATATAATATCTGCACATGCAAGCAAAAATTAATCATTTTTTAAATTTTTTGTAATTTTTTTAAAATAATAGTCCTTCGGATACAGCAAAAGGTATAAAATGATCCCTAATAGCCGAAGATAAATTATATTTTGTCTCACCTATTTTATAAAAATGATAGCCTATAATTTCTTCATTTGTAAAATATACTTTATCCATTTTCTTTTTACATATAAACATAGTCATAATAATATCAAGTTCTGGATCACTTGCGGCACTTTCTTTAAAACACATAAGTGGTTTTAAATCTTCTTCACTAATAGTAAAGCCATTATGAAACTCCTCTTTTACTTCTCTAATCGCAGCTTCAACTTCACTTTCACCCTCTTCTACACCACCACCAATTAAAGTCCATGTATTACTTTTACTACTTCTTACACTTCTTACTATTAAAAGTTTACCATTTTCTATAAAAGCAACTCCAACTACTTTTTTTACCCTTTTCAATTTTACCACCATATTAAGTATACTATTTTTTAATAGTTAAATAAACAAAAATTAATTTACTTTACAATAGTATTAACAAATTTATGTCTTATTTTGACATGTTTTGTCGAAGGTCTTGCAATCATAAATTTTATATGTATAATAACTACTCGAACGTGCAGGAACTGGCGTTGCCACCAATTTTCAGGG
>ENA-OOSB01000035-OOSB01000035.1-human-gut-metagenome-genome-assembly--contig:-NODE-35-length-75420-cov-3.445273_pt1 | contig 75420 bp, 79 predicted proteins | sample MGYA00241173_ERZ501204 | MGnify/ENA primary metagenome ERZ501204 (study PRJEB25962, sample SAMEA1965384) | human gut metagenome | biome: human gut; feature: human-associated habitat; material: faeces...
AGCAATTTTTGAGCTAAACCTGAGTTGCTGCAATAATTACAAAGATTTATACAAATCAATAAAAATTACATATTATTATAATAAATATGTATAAAAATTAAATAATAATCTTATAAATGTGTTTATATAAGAAGATTTCATTAAATGTAAAATAAAGTATTTAATATTTAGACGATTAGTTTTATTAGTTAATTATAAAAATGTCTTAAAAACGATTTTCAGAGGTCTGGATTTGTAAAAATATAATTAAATACAAATTAGCTAGAATGAAAAAAGGCTTAACACAGGAACAACTTGCAGAAAAATGTAATGTTACTACACAATATATTGGAACAATTGAACGTGGCAAAACATCTGGCAGTATGCTGTTAATTATAGATATATGTAATGTATTGGATATTTCTCCAAATTATATTTTTAATAAACTTATAAAGAATAATAATGATTCTATTGATATTCTTCCAACTGAAACAAGTGTAGAATATTTGAAATTAAAGCCTGATAATAAAGAGTTTGTAAAACAAACTATAAATCATTTGTATTCTATGCAAACAAAAAGATAATTAAAATACTTGAAGTTTTATATAACTTCAAGTATTTTTGTATTAAATATTTTTATTTCTAATGTAACTTCCTTCAAATTCTCTAGCTAAAATATCCATATAAACGTGGTCATAGTATTTTCCATTTAAAAAATATGCTTCTCTTCTTCTGCCATATTCTTTAAATCCAACTTTTTTATAACAAGCTATTGCTCTTTCATTAAATGACATTACACCAAGATTTACATTATTAATGTTTAAATAATTGAAACAATAATCTAATAATAATCTTAAGGCTTCTGCTCCATATCCATTACTTCTGTGTTTTTCATCTCCTATAAATATTCCAACTTCTGCACATCTATCCTTTTGTTTAATATTCATAATTCCGCAATTTCCTATTAGTTCATCATTTTCTAAATTTACAATAGCAAAATTAAAATCGTTATTTTTTAAATTATTTTCAAGCCATTCTCTTTCTGCTTCCACCGTCATAAGACTACTGCTTTTGCCTATTCCGTCTGTCATTTTAAAATCGCAAAACCATTCTACATATTTTTCTGCATCTTCTACATTTACTGGAGATAAGTAAATTCTATTTCCTATTAGTTTTTTATAATATTTCATAATTATCACTACTCCTTTTTATAATTCAAATCTATTTTTTATCAACTTTGCAACTTCTTCAGCAGAAATATTTGTATTATTTATTTTCATATAGTTTTCAAATAGTTTTTCTCCTTGTCCAGGTTCTGAATTCAGTTTATGTTTTTGCTCTGCTGTTAGTAATCTTTTTTCACTCATTTCCATATCCCTTTTTGAAGGTTTATGTTCTAATCTATTTTCAGTTCTATTTCTTCTTAATCTTTCTTTTAAATCAGCTTCTAATTCAACGACAAATACTTCTTTAAATGGAGCTACCCATCTTTCAAAATCTTCTTTATCCTGCTTTAACTCATTTTCAAAGTCAAAACACCCTGTAAAAATAATTCCTTTTTCATTGCTTTTTGAAAATTCTTCAAATATTAAATCTCTAATTTTGGTATTCATTTTCCAAAAAACATCTTTATCATATTCAAATAGCAATCTTACTAATTCAATTGTCATGTGATTATAAAATAACTTATAACCTGTTAATTTTGCTAATTCTTGACCTACTGTCATTTTTCCAACAGCTTGTGGTCCACATATCATTATAAAATTTGGCATTTTTATCTCCTCCTATTTTTTTATTCTTCTTGTCATTCCATATCCTGTAAAATCAAATGGTATTTTTTTAAAGCCACATTTCTCATAAAATGCTTCTTTTCCCTGCATTGAAACTAAATTAATACTTGCTTTTTGTCCTTCTTTTGTTTTATCATAAACTTCTTTGACGATTTCTTCAATAAGTATTTTTCCTAATCCTTTTCCTTGATATTCTTTATTTACTACAACATCAACAATTAAATAATATAAACCATCTCCAATTGCTCTTGCCATACCAACAACTTTATTATTAACTATAATTTTTTTAACAATAAAACTATTTTTTAATGCTTCAATTATTACATTTTCATCCTTTGAATCCCAACCAACCGAATTTCGTAATTCGTTATATTCTTTAGGCTGTAAATCATCCTTTATTTGATATTCCATATTTTTCATTCCTTCCTATTTTTTAATAATCTATAAGTATTTAACTAAAGTATATTCTTTATCTTCATTCAATTCTTTTTTCCCCTCTAAATAATCATAACCTAATTTGCGATAAAATTCACAACCATATATTGAGGCTGGTATATACAATTCTTTTGCATATTTTTCTTGATATTCTTTTATTTCAACCATAATCTTCTTTCCCCTTTTTTCTTTACATATTTGCAATATCATATTCATACATTGCTAATCCATATTTTTTATCTCCAAATTCAATTTCATCATAGTTTATTACTTTTCCACCCATTTTTTCATAAAAGGCTCTTGACGGATAATTTTCTTTTAAACATCCTAATATCATTTTGGTTTTGCCTTCTTTTTTTAGCAATTCTATAACATATTGCATTAGTTTTCTTCCTATTCCATTTCTTTTTAGCTTACTTGTTACATATAAAGATGAAATCTCACAATCTGCATTTGGATATTTTTCAGGATAATTATTAAAATTTCTATATAAACAAAATCCTACAATTTCATTATTGGATTCGGCAACAATAATATTTACACCTTTATCTATATTATTTCTTTTTTTTTCAATTTCTTTTTCTCTGTCCATATTATCAAGATAATTATCTTCAACTATTCCTCTATATGCTGTTTGCCAACCTTCAATTTTTATATCTGCAATTTTCTCAATATCATCAATAGTAGCATTTCTAATTATAATATTTTGCATTTTAATCACTCCTTAAAACTAAAATAAGCCTCACAAAAGAATCTTTTAAGACTCCTTTGCAAGACTTTTATAATCTCACTTCGTGTAAACAACTAATATATTTATAATTGTCCTTTATCGCTCGGAACATTATTTCCTAGATAAACTCTTAAATATTGTTTTATATTATAACATATTATTTGTCTTTTGTCAAAATTGAAATATTATCCAACATGTAATTTGAATTCTACTTTATTATTTTTTATACCCTCCTGTGTATCAACCTTTTATGTATATCTTTGTTTTTGTCTAGCACTTTCTCCAACTTCTTCGCCTAAAACCTCTGTTGATAACTTATCATCCACTGGTCGAGAAGTTAAATCATTTCTTATACCTTGATGTTTCATTGCTTCTAATTTCATTTTATAAGCGAATGCTCTTTCACTAGGCAATATTTCTTCTCTTTGTATTATTTGTGTTCTTCTATATATTTAACAACATCACCTATTGTAACAATTTTTTCGGCATCACTATCAGGAATTTCTAAATCAAATTCTTCTTCTATAGTCATTACTAATTCAACAATGTCTAAAGAATCTGCTGCTAAATCATCAACAAAAGTTGCCTCCATTGTTACATTCTCTTCATTTACTCCTAATTGATCTACTACTATAGTTTTTAATTTTTGAAAAATTTCTTTTTCTGACATAATAATTTCCTCCTTGATTTCTTTATTTTATTTTTTTAACTTCTTGCAAATCCTATTCCTCTTGTACTTCCTGTTATAACTGTTACTTTTCCTTTTAACATTCATCATCCAATCCTTACTACACCTTTTTATTAAACTCCCATAATATTATAGCCGCTATCAGCATATATAATTTGTCCCGTTATCGCATCTGACATATTGCTTAATAAAAAAGTTGCTACATTTCCCACTTGCTCTGTAGTTACATTTTTATGTAAAGGTGCTTTTTCTTCTACAATAGTCAATATAGAATTAAAATCTTTTATGCCTTTTGCTGATAATGTTTTTATCGGACCTGCTGATATTGCATTTACTCTTATTCCGTCTTTTCCTAAATTTTCTGCTAAATATCTAACACTTGCTTCAAGTGCAGCTTTTGCTACTCCCATAATATTATAACCTTCTAAAACCTTAGTAGAGCCGTGATATGTTAAAGTGACTAAAGTTGCATTTTCATTTAGCATATCTAGTTCTCTAGCCATCCTTGCAACTAATACGAAAGAATAACTACTAACGTCAACTGCGTGAGAATATCCTTCTTTACTTGTAAGGATAAAATCATTTCTTAGATCTTCAGTATTCGCATGTGCAATTGCATGTACAATTCCATCTAATTTGCCATTTTCTACTTTTATTTTTGTAAATACATCTTTAACTAATTCATCTTCTGATGCATCATTTAATACATAAGCTTTACTACCCTTAAATTCACTAATTAGATCTTCTATCTTTCCTTTATTATCTTCTCCCATATAAGTAAAAATTAATTTTGCTCCATTTTCATAGGCTGATTTTGCAATTCCATAAGCAATACTCCACTTGTTTCTAATTCCCATTATTAATATTTTCTTATCTTTTAATAACATTTTATATCTCCTTAAATTCACCAATATTTCTAAATTTCATATATCTATTTTCTACAATTTGATTTCCGTATAGATACTTCATTTGTTCTATTTCTTTTTGTATTTCGTTTTTTAAACTCTTTGCAACTTTTTTAAAATTTTCCTCATTATATTCTTTTGGTTCTTTTATAATTTTATCTATTACTTTAAGTTCAAATAAGTCTTTTGCTGTTAATTTCATTTTTTCTGCAGCTTCTTTAAACCTAGATGCATCTTTCCATAAAATACTACTATAGCCTTCTGGTGAAAGAATTGAATAAATGGCATTTTCTAACATAAATACCTTATTTGCAACTCCAATTGCTAAAGCTCCTCCACTTGAACCTTCTCCAACTACAATTGATATAATTGGTACTTTGAGCTTTGCCATTTCAAACATGGATTTAGCAATAGCTTCTCCTTGTCCTTTTTCTTCTGCTTCTATTCCTGGATATGCTCCTTTGGTGTCAATAAAAGTAATTACTGGTCTTTTAAATTTTTCAGCCTGTTTCATAAATCTTATCGCTTTTCTATAACTTTCAGGATTTGGCATTCCAAAATTTCTTTCTATATTTTCTTTTGTTGTCCTTCCTTTTTGCTCTGCTATAATTGTAAAATTTTGTTTTCCTATTTTGGCTAATCCGCATACTATAGCTTTATCATCTTTAGAGTTTCTATCTCCATGTAATTCTATGAAATCATCAAATATCTCTTCTATATAGTCAAGTGAAGTCTTCCTTTTGGGATCTCTTGCTATTTCCACTTTTTTCCAAGCTGATAATCTCGTATTTGCCATTAAATTTCGCCTCCTTTATGAAACATAATTAATTTATAAATAGTATCTTTTAAATCTTTTCTTTCAACTATCTTATCTATAAAACCATGTTCTAATAGAAATTCAGCTGTTTGAAAACCTTCTGGCAATTCTTCTCCTATTGTTTGTTTTATTACTCTTTGACCAGCAAATCCTATCATGGCATGTGGTTCTGCTAAAACAATGTCTCCCAGACTTGCAAATGAAGCTGTAACCCCTCCATATGTTGGATCTGTTAGAACAGATATATATAACAACCCTGCTTCATCTAATTTTGTAAGTGCTGCTGTAGTTTTAGCCATTTGCATTAAAGATATAATTCCTTCTTGCATTCTAGCTCCACCTGAAACAGAAAATATAATAAGTGGTAATCTTTTTTCTACTGCTTGCTCAATAGCATATGTTATTTTTTCGCCTACAACACTTCCCATACTTCCCATTAAGAAACCACTATCCATAATACATATAACAACATCTTCTCCTTTAATTTTACCAGTTCCGACATGCTACTGCTTCATCTAGCCCTGTTTTTTCTCTTAAAGTTTTAAGTTTTTTAGGGTAATCTTCTAATTCTAGCGGATTCGTTGTTTCTATATTTAAATCAAACTTTTTATATGTATTTTTATCTATTATTAATTCTAACCTTCTATCTATATGCATTCTGAAGTAATATCCGCAATTAGGACAAATATTTAGATTATTTCTAATTGTTTCTTTGTATAGTATTTCTTTACATTTTTCACATTTTACCCATTTTCCTACTGGTATATCTATATTAGAATTTTTGTGATTTGTTGGCACTTGTCTTTTTTTTATTTTGTCTACAATCATTTACCATTCTCCTTTTTTAATATTTCTTTTTCTATAAATGAAGTATCAAAATTTCCTCTAATAAAGTTGGGATTTTTAATTATTTCAAATAAAAAATCTTGATTTGTTTGTATTCCTTCTACAACTAGTTCTTCTAAGACTCTTTTCATTTTACTAATTGCTTCATTTCTATTTACTCCAAAAGTAATAAGCTTTGCAATCATGGAATCATAATTTGATGGAATTGTATATCCTTCATAAATTGCACTATCTATTCGTACTCCATTTCCTCCTGGAAAATGTAAACCTTTTATTAGTCCTGGACATGGCATAAATTTTTTACTTGGATTTTCAGCATTCAATCTACATTCTATAGAATGTCCTTTGAATTCTACATCTTTTTGTTTTATTTTTAGTTCCTCTCCTGTTGCAATTTTTATTTGAGTTTTTACTAAATCTATTCCTGTTCTCATTTCAGTAATTGGATGTTCTACCTGAATTCTTGTATTCATTTCCATAAAATAAAAATTGTTGTCTTTATCTACTAAAAATTCTACTGTCCCAAGACTTGTATATCCAGCTGTTTTAGCTGCTTTTATAGCTGCATTTCCCATTTTATTTCTTGTTTTTTCATCAATAGCAGTGGATGGTGTTTCTTCTATTACTTTTTGATGATTTCTTTGAATGGTACAATCTCTTTCTCCTAAATGAATTATATTTCCATGTTCATCTGCTACTATTTGAATTTCGACATGTCTTGGATTTTCAATAAATTTTTCTATATATATTTCATCATCATTAAAGGAATTCTTTGCCTCTTGTTTTACTACTTCATATTCCTTTTTCAATTCTTCTGCAGTATTTGCAACTCTGATACCTTTGCCACCGCCCCCTGCTGCAGCCTTTAACATAACAGGATAGCCTATTTTTTTTGCTATTTCTAATGCATCTTTTAATCCTTTTACACTTCCATCTGAACCAGGTATAACAGGTACTCCTGCTTTTTTCATCATCTCTTTTGCATTTGATTTATTTCCTAATAAATCAATAATTTCTGACTTTGGTCCAATAAATTTTATATTTGATTCTTCGCATATTTGAGCAAATTTTGAATTTTCAGATAAAAAGCCAAAACCTGGATGAATACTATCTGCTTTTGTTATATATGCTGCTTGTATAATATTTTTTATATTTAAGTAGCTTTTATTAGCTTGAGCTGGTCCAATACAAATAGCCTCATCCGCCAAGCGAGTATGCAAAGCATCTTTATCTATTTCAGAATAAACTGCAACTGTCTTTATATTCATTTCTTTACATGCTCTTATAATACGAACTGCAATTTCACCACGATTTGCAATTAATATTTTATTCATTCATTTCTACCTCTTTCAACTTTTAATTTTAAATAGAACCTAAACTAAAGCAAATGTCAATTCACCTTTAGCAACAATCTTTTCATCAATTGTTGCTATTGCTTCTCCTACTCCAATTGGCCCTTTTCTTTTTATAATTTTCACTTCTAATTTTAATCTATCTCCGGGTACAACTTTTCTTTTAAATTTCATTTTATCAATTCCTCCGAATAAAGCATTTTTTCCTTTATTCTCATCCATTGAAAGAATTGCAACCGCTCCTGTTTGTGCTAAGCTTTCTGCGATTAATACTCCTGGCATAATTGGATTACCTGGAAAATGACCTTTAAAATACCATTCTTGCTCATTTACATTTTTATATGCTATTGCTGATTCTCCTGGTACATATTCTTCTACTTCATCAATCATTAAAAATGGATCTCTTTGTGGAATAATATTTTTGATTTCTTCTTTATTTAGCATTAATTTTCACCTTCTATTCTAAGTAATGGTGTTCCATATTCTACTGCCTCACCATCTTTTACTAAAATTTCTGTAACCTTGCCTGTGTATTCTGCCTCAATCTCATTCATTAATTTCATAGCTTCAATAATGCAAAGTACATCACCTTTTTTTACGTCTTTTCCAATTTCAATATAAGGTTCTGCTGCAGGAGAAGGTTTCAAATAGAAAGTTCCAACCATTGGTGATTTTATTATATTTCCTTTTTTTTCTTTTTGGACTTCTATAGTAGTGTTTGGTATCATTATTGGAGTATCCTGAACAGCTTGAACTACAGTTTCTTGTATTCTATCTTTTTTCATACTAATTTTAGTTCCATCTGGAAACTCAATATCAACTTCTGTTAATTTTGAATTTCCCATCTCTTCTATTAATTGTTTTATTTTTTCATATTCCATCTATTTTTCCTCCCATTTTTTTAGGATAATACTAGAATTGTGTCCTCCAAATCCAAGTGAATTTGACATAACAATATTTAATTCAGCATTTCTTGGTTCATTTGGAACAATGTCTAAATCACATTCTTCATCTTTTTCTTTATGATTTATTGTTGGTGGTACTAGTCCATTTTCCATTGCCTTCACGCAAAAAATTGCTTCTACTGCTCCTGCAGCTCCTAACAAATGCCCTATATTTCCTTTTGTAGAACTTACCATTACTTTTTTACTTGACTCACCCAATGCTGTTTTTATAGCCATTGTTTCTGTTAAATCATTTAAATGTGTTGATGTTCCATGTGCATTTATATAATCTATATCTTCTGGTTTTATTTTGGCATCTTTTATCGCTCTTACCATTGCATTTGCTCCACCTTCTCCATCAGGGCATGGAGATGTTATATGGTAAGCATCTGAAGTTGAACCAAATCCAATAACTTCTGCATATATTTTAGCGTTTCTTTTTTTTGCATGTTCTAATTCTTCTAATACTAATATTCCACTTCCTTCTCCCATAACAAATCCACTTCTCTCCTTGTCAAATGGAATACTTGCTCTATTTTTATCTGTAGATGTACATAGTGCCTTCATATTTTCAAAACCTGCTATCCCAACAGGACATATAGAAGCCTCTGTGCCTCCTGCAACAACAACATCTTCATATCCATGTTTTATTGTTTTATACCCTTCTCCTATTGAATGTGTTGAAGAACTACAAGCTGTAACAATTGCAATAGATTCACCTTTAAATCCAAATTCTATTGAAATATTTCCAGCTGGCATATTAGTTATTGCCATTGGTATAAACATAGGCGATACCCTATTATTTCCCTTTTCGTAATTAACTTCACATTGATTTTGAATTGTTGTCAATCCACCAATTCCTGTACTTACAAAAATTCCTACTCTTTCAAAATCTGTATTTTCCGAAGTTATTCCACTATTTTTTACTGCTTCTCTTGCAGCTATTAGTGCAAACTGTGAAGATCTATCTAATCTTTTTGCCTGTTTAGGTTCAAAGTAATCTAAAGGATTATAATCTTTTACTTCTGCACACAAACTTGTTTTAAAGTTACTACTATCAAATAGTGAAATATTATCAATTCCACATTCTTTATTTTCTATTCCTTTCCATGTTTCATTTACATTATTTCCTATTGGAGTAATTGCTCCTAATCCTGTTATAACTACTCTTCTTTCCATTTGTCATATCTCCTTACATTAACATTCCACCATCAATATGAATTACTTGACCTGTAATATATGAACTATCACTAGATGCCAAAAATTTAACAACATTTGCAACATCTTGTGGTGTCCCCATTCTTTTTAGAGGAATTTTTTTTGCAATTTCTTCTTTAATATCTTCTTTTAATACAGCTGTCATTTGTGTCTCAATAAATCCTGGTGCTACTGCATTAACAGTAATGTTTCTTGAAGCTACTTCTTTTGCTAAACTTTTTGTAAATCCTATAATTCCTGCTTTTGATGCTGCATAATTTGTTTGACCTGCGTTTCCTGATATTCCTACAACTGATGATATATTTATTATTCGTCCATTTCTTGCTTTCATCATATAACTAATTACATTTTTAGTCACATTAAATGTGCCTACTAAATTAGTATCTATAACCTGTTTAAAATCTTCTTCTCTCATTCGCATTAGCAATGTGTCCCTTGTAATTCCTGCATTATTTACTAATACATCTATGTTTCCAAATTCTTCTATAATTTGCTTTACAAATTTCTCACAATCCTCAAATTTAGCTACATCCCCTTGAACTGCAAAACACTTTACATTATTTGCTTCTATTTCTCTTTTAGTATTTTTTAAGTCATCATTTTCAGTTCTATAATTGATTGCAATATCATATCCCTCTTTTGCAAATGTTAAGGCTATTTGCTTTCCAATTCCTCTTGTTCCACCTGTAATTAATGCTAGCTTATTCATTTTTTTATCCTCCATATTCCTTTAACACTGCTTGCAAACTACAAACATTATCAATATTTAATATTTTTATTTCTTTATTTGTTGGCGTTCTTTTTACAAATCCTGATAATGTTTTTCCGAGGGCCTATTTCTATAAACGTATCTATTCCATTATTTAGCATATTTTCAATTGTTTTTGAAAATTTAACTGGATTTATAATGTGACGGGCCAAAATATCTTTTACATCGTCTGTCTCTTTATAAATTTCGCCATCTATATTTTTAATCACTTTTGTTTCAAACTTATGAACAGTAATATTTTCAAGGTCTTTTCTAAAAACATTTGAACTTTCTATCAATTTTTCAGTATGAAATGGCCCTGCCGTTTTTAAAATTCTTACTTTTTTTGCACCCATTTCTTTTGCAATTTTTTCTGCTTCGTTAATTGCTTCTTTTTCTCCAGAAATTACAACTTGACCTACTGAATTATAATTTGCAGGAACTACAAATCCTGATTTTACTTTTTTGCAAACATCTTCTACTTCATTATCATTTAAGCCTATAATTGCCGCCATTTGCCATTCTCCACTAGGAAGCAAATTTTGCATATATTCTCCTCGCTTTTGGACAATTTTTATTCCTTCTTCAAACATAAGTGCTTTACTATTGATTAGTGCTGTATATTCACCCAAACTCAATCCTGCTGACATATTAGCTGTTATATTATTATCTTTTAAAATTTCTAATATTGCTAAACTTTCTGTAAGTATCGCAAGTTGTGTATATTTTGTTTCATTTAATATATCTTCTGGTCCTTCAAATGATATTTTTGCAATGTCTATTCCTGTTATATTTTTAACTTGATTATATATTTTTCTTGCAGCTTCATATTCATCATATATATCTCTTCCCATTCCTACACTTTGAGCCCCTTGACCAGGAAATAAAAATCCAATATTCATTTTTTTAATAACTCCTCTCTTTTCTATTTCTTTTTCAAATTGATTACAAAATTCTGCTATAAATCTCTTAGTATCAACATCTACTCCAAATTCTTTTTTTATGGATGTTGCTATATTTTTTATATCATCCGTAAATTTTTCCTTTTTAGTGTTAATTCCAATTCCAACTACTAAGTATTTAACTTTTTCATTAACAAGCTTAGTTTGAGTTAAAATTCCACCTATTTTTTTATTATTAAATGTAATATCATTTGGCTCTTTAATATTTAAATTAATTTCATATTGATTCTTAAAAATATCAACAATTATATTTGCAATTTTTATTGTAAGTCCATCTAATCTTTGAATATTACAATTTGTTTTTATAAAAAATGAAAATGCTATATTATTTGCTTCATCTGTATGCCAGACTCTTCCATGTGTTCCTATTCCTTTATCCTGAATATCTGCAAATACTAAAGTACCATCTGGAGTATTTTTATTTTCTATTAATCTCCAAATTTCATTTTGTGTTGAATCTATTTTGCTATAAAAAATACTATTTCTTCCTAAAAATTTAGTCTTTAAGTTTTCTAATTGCATCTAAATTCTCCTGTCTTTTTATCTTATTTGTTGTTGTTCTAATAAGTGGCTCTTCTGTTAGCATTATTCCCCTTATTGCTTTATAAGATGGCATTGTTTGGTTGACTTCTTTAATTTTCTTTGACAAGACTTTATATATGTCTTCATCTTTTTCAACTTTGTAAACATCTTTTATAACATCTCTATCAAATACTATCTTTACATTTATTTTTATATTGTTCTCATCATTTGATTGTATTTTTCCAAAGATAAACGACTCTTTTATTCCTTCTATTTTATTAACTAAATTTTCCATTTCTTCTGGAAATATGTTTTTACCATTTTTTAATACTATTACGCTTTTCTTTCTACCACATATAAATATATATCCTTCTTCATCTATTTTAGCTAAATCACCTGTATAGAACCATCCATCTTGTAATGATTTGTTATTTACTTTTTCATTTTCATAATATCCTAGCATTACACTTGAACCTCTAACTACTAATTCTCCAATTCCATCATCATTTACATCTACAAGTTTTGCTTCCACACTTGGAACTGTTTTTCCAATTGATCCTAACTTATAATATTTATTTGTCCCAACTGCCACGACAGGCGAAGTTTCAGTCAATCCATATCCTTGTACTAAGTTTAGCCCTAATAATCTATATCTTTCTTCTATTGTCTTATCTAAAGCTGCAGCTCCACTTATCAATAATTTTATTTTTCCACCTAACATATCATGTATTTCTTTAAATACTTCTTTCTTTTTTTGCATAGAGAAATTTTTATATTTTTCTTCATTTTCTAATATTTCCTCAAGTTTACCTTGCTTTTCTAATTTCTTTCTAATAATCATAAATATTCTTTCATATATACCTGGTACACATGCCATGATTGTTACATGATATTCATTTAGGTTTTCTACTATATGTCTTAAACCATCACAAAATACAGTCTCTGCTCCTTTATATAATGAAAATAAAAATCCTACTGTACATTCAAATACATGGTGTATTGGCAAAACAGAAAGAAAAACATCTTCTTGCGTTACATCTAACACACTTCCAATATCCATTAAATTTGTGCAAATATTTTCGTGAGAAAGTGCTACAACTTTAGATTTAGATGTTGTTCCTGATGTAAATAACATAATACTCATCTCTTTTGGATTGATTTGTGCATTTAAAAATTCTTTATTTCCTTCTTCTATCAGCTTCTTACCTTCTCGTATTAATTCTTTTTGTGAGTATATACCTTCAAAATTCTCATCATTGTCCATAGAAATTAAATGTTTTAATTTGTTTTTCTCACTATATCTAATATTTTGAATTATATCTGAATATTTTTTTGTATAAAATATCGCTTCTATATCAGATCTTTCTATCAATAGTTCTAGCTCATTTGCTGGTAGTGATTTATCTAACGGAACAACAATTCCTGTTCCACATACAATTGATAAATATGCTATTTCCCATTCATATCTATTTTCTCCAATAACTGCAATTTTTTTTCCCTTTAGACCTAAATTTATTAATGCTGTTCCTAAATTATTTATCATATCTCGTACTTCGCTATGTGTGTAAGTTTTATATTTTCCATTTTCTAGTTTAATTTTATATGCTGGCCTTTTTGCATATAATTTTCCTGTTTTGTTTAACATGTCTTTTAAATCTTTAATTTCTAAATAATCATATATTCTTTTATTCATTTTTTCTCCCGTTTTTTAATTTTTTATTATTTTTATATCACAATAATAAGTTAATGTCTTTATACTGATAAGTCAGTATAATTTATTTTTAGTGTCTTAAGAAATATATTTTTCTATTCCATCCAAAAAAAAAGCTAATTTTTAAAATTAACTTTTTTTTAGATATTATTTCAATAACTACATTTTTTATATTGAATAATATATGTATTCTATTAGACATAAAAGAGGTTACATTATATTTAAAGAAGTAAGTAGTTTTAACTTGTTTTTCAAAATTATTATTTTATTTAATATTTTAAATATGTAGTAACCTAAATATAAACTTCTTAAATTTTGTAAAAAATGATTCTTTATACTCTACTAAAGAGGTGTTGTTATTATCCTCCTTTAAAGGTATTTCAGTTAATTTAGGTTGTTTATTTTCAAAAATATTATCGGGGTTATATTTTTCTCTTTTCAGCTGATCCGATTTTTTCTGATTCGAATCTAATATCTCTTTTATTTTTAGTTTTTGATTTTCGGTTGCAAAATAATCCGTAAATAAATTAATTATAATAGCGTTTGCTTCTGCAGATATATCTTGATTTGATAAATCTATTTCTGGATTGATTTTAAAATTATAGTTTTTATCCATATTTTTCTTATAAAAGTCAATTTTTTCTTTAGGTATTCTAGAATATTCTTCTTCTGGGAAGTATTTTATTATTTCCAATACTTCCGTATATGCTTTTGAATAATTATTATTCATTTTCTTCCTCTCATCCATTTTCATAATATAGACATATTACTTTATTGTTTAGCTATTGTTTCCTCATCCCTATTGTGTTCTAAATCTAGTAATGATTGTTCAATAGAATTAGCCTTATTTGTTTGTTCTGTTGTAATTCCTTGTGACAGTGCATTTTTTAATGCATTTTTTGGCATTATAGTTTTAGGTTTATCTACCTTGAGTAATGATTCTTGATTTTTCTCATTCATTAAAGTTGCTGTTTGATTAATTAATGAGTAGCCCTCATATCCGAGTCTTTCAAGAAAATCTTTATAAAGCTCAGGTCCCATATTATATCTTACCATATTCAAATTATATTTTTGTTCCAATACGTTATCTAGCTTTTCAAGGGGTGTCATTTTAGATATGTCTGGAAAATAAACGGATTCATATTCAGCTACAAAGTCTTGTATACTTTTTTTATTTGTTTTTTCAAATACAGCTCTTTTTTTATCATAACTTCTCGGGCTATTAGAAGAAGGCAATATGTCTGTTTCTCTATTTGCCCAATAATCCGTTTTTTCCATCAAATTAGTTATCTTATTTATAGCTTCGGTTTTACCATATAATCTGTAGCTCTCAAAATTGTCTTTGCCTAATTTATTTAACATATATTCGGCAAAACCTGACATATAGCCCTGATATCTACTTGGAACCAATGTGCTGTTATATTTTTCTCTCATTTCTTCTAAAGATATACCCATATAGTTAGCCATGGCTATTTCTTCTTCTAGTGTGTTCATGCTTTCTTCAAGCATTATTCCTGTTGTTTTGGTACATTTTTTTACAAATTTATTATCTGTATTTTTTGAAAATGAATAAGTAAATTCTGCTGTTCCAATTCTTTCTCTTAAAGTCTTATCTTCTAACATCGTAAATTGGTCTTTTTCTGCATGCCATGCATGGCCTAATTCATGAATCAAATGAGAAACATTTATATCAGTTCCATAAAACTCTTTAGCTCTTTCTGTAACTTTTTGTATATATATAAATGATTTCTTTCCTTGTAAATTCATATTTTCATCTAGTATAGGCTCTGAAACATAAGCTCCATTACCAAGATCTTTTCCATATTCTCCTAAATCAATATCTTCATCTATAATATGTTGATTTACATCTTTTCCTATGTATTGTTCTACTAATCTGTCATAATTCTCTTGAGTAAGATTTTCTGTAATAACAATTGGTGTATGACTTAACATTTGATAAAATAATTCTCTATCTTCTTGGCTAGAACCTACAAGCATTGCAGGTATTACTTTTTTCAAGACTGTTTTTAAACTTTCGTTTTTTTCTGTATCTTGACTACTATAGCCAAATTTAGAACATATTTGTTCAACTAAATTATTAGATTCCTTTAGTATTTTTTCATCTTCCAAAAGTAATGCCTCCTTATTACAATTCATAAAGAATTATAATATTAATTCTTTTTAAAGTCAATTTTGATTTTACATATGTGTAACTATTTTTTATTTTCTGTAAATAATTACACATAGTTTATATTTCTATAACATTAATTTGATTTCCATGTTCTTTCACTATATCTAACAGATCATGAACTTTTAACCATATTGTTGCAGTATTATCGTTTGGATGAATTCCAATCATCTGTTTACCTTCTAAAAATTCATTATCTAAGTAAAAGCTTACTTTTAGTTCTTTATCATTTAATAGTCCCAATGGTGTTACTGCCCCTGCGACTAAATTCATAATATCCATTAAATCTTTCTCTGATGCAAAACTTAAAGATCTTGTTTTATTTTTACTTCTAAACGCCTTTAAGTCTACTCTTTTATTTCCTCTAACAGTTATAAGATAATAGTTTTTCTTCTTGTCATCGCGAACAAATAAATTTTTTGCATCATATTCTGGGTATGGCACTTCAATATTTGACAATTCGTTCATACTAAAAACTGCTTTATGTTCTGTTATTTCATACCATATATTTTTACTCTTAATAAAATCATATACTTCCTGTTTATTCATTTTTTTATCTCACCTTTTAAAATTAGTATATCTATATCTCTTCCAAATTAATTATATGAATCTGTGCTAATAACTTCATCAAAGAACTCTTTTTCTTATTTTAAATCTGTTGCATCAGCTTTTATAGGAATAATTTGATCTTCTGTCAATTCCATTTCAGCAAAGAATTTTTTATTTTCTTCAGCATCGCTCCATAAATCAGTTGCATATACTTTAAAACCATATTCTTTCGCTAAAAAGATTGATGTTATACCCTGGCCACTTCCTAAGTCCATAACTAATGATCCTTTTTTTATTTTATTATCCTTCATAAGTTCCTCTTCCAACTTTAATGGATTAGGTCCCATAATTTTTTTATTTATTATATCGATATCATACTTTTTAGTTTTTTCATATTTCATTTTTATTACCTCCTACTAATTTTTTAGTTATTCCAGTAGATGCAATACAAAGTTTTTTTATTGTCTCCTCTCTACTCTTCTTTAATGATATTTTTACTTCCTATATATGTTGCTAGGAAATAACAACCATAAATCACCCCCATAATGATTACAGTTGCTATAATTGATGGTAGTAACTGTTGCCTAGAGGCAAGTACATCAAATACCGACAAAGCAAATTGTATTCCAAATATGGAATGGATTATTGCTAAAACAAGTGGTAGTATGAAAAATATAGCTATTTGTCTAAATAAAGCTTGGTTTATCATCTTTTCGTCACAACCAATTTTTCTTAAAATAATATATCTCTGTTTATTGTCTGAACTTTCTGTTAGTTGCTTTAATGCAAGAATAGCACAACTTGCAATAAGAAAAATAATTCCTAAGTAAATAGCAATAAATACTATTATGGTTGATAATCCAACGCTTGATTCTATTAAACTTATTTTTGTTTCTCTATTTAATGGATTATTTTGATCGTTTATTCTTCTCATTAACTCAGAATCATAACTTGAAAATATTTTTTCTATTTTTCCTTTTTCTTTGTCATCTTCTGTATTGTAATTAGCAGCTAAAAACCAAAGTCTTTGTTCGTTTTCACTAAGATTGCAACTATCTGGAACTAATATTATCCCTGAATTTGTATGACTTGTTGATATTTGTATAAATGCATCTTTACACTCATTATATTTAGGTTTGTATTCTTTGCCATCTAGGCTAATTATTGCTCCTTCTTTTAATCCATAGTTTCTCATATTTGCTATACTTTCATAGTCGCAAATTATAATATATTCATCATCATCTAAAGAATACTGTTCATTTCCGTATAATTTTGCGATCTTGTTATAATCAGATATTTTCATCACATCTTCTACTGTATCTAAATTCATCATAGGAAATTGTTCTTTTATTTTATTTGATGCATTTCCTAATGTTTTTTCCCATGTTAAACCATCTACCGTATAAATAGTAGCTTCTACAATATCTTTTAATTGATTTATATTAAATCCGTTCTGTATTAAAGTATACGAAATAGGATGTTTTGAATCTTCTTGTAATTTCTGAATATATGTATTTTTATTACCGTTATTGTTATCGAACAATTCTCCTTGTATCTTAGCAGCTTTATATAGATTTATATCTACTGGTGTCATCTTTTCTATATCTGCTTGCATAGAATTTTTTAATGCAATTGATGATGACAATGCAGTAATTGTCATAAATAACATTAAACATATTACGCTCATACTAATTACTGTAGTATTAATTTTATTGTGTAATTGCCTTAAAACGAACATATTCGTTCCTTTTAGATATGTATTTTTTTTAGCTTGAACTAATCTTAATACTAGCCCTGAAAAAGACCAAAATATTAATACTGTTCCTGTAATTCCAAGTAAAACTGATATTCCAATAGCTTTTGTTGTGTCATTAATATTTGTCATATTAAAAACATCTTTTGTTACTTTCCAATAAGCATATCCTAAACATACTGCGGCTAGTACGAATATAATGATGCATATTACAGGATTCTTAATTTTTATTTTTTCATTTTTCTTAATTGCCGTTAATAAATTTATTAATTTATATCTTGATATTGTGAATACGTTAAAAATTATTACAGCTATATACATTACAGCAAAGTATATACAAGTTTTAATACACGCCGTTCGTGAGAACACAAATTCAAATTTACTCATATCTGCTTGAAATAGTTTTGCTACTAATATAGACATAAATTGTGATGCAAAAATACCTAGTATAAGACCTATTGCAAGAGATATTATACCTACAAACACTGTCTCTATTAATAATATTTTAGAGATCTGCCTTTTTCCCATTCCCAATGTCATATATATTCCAAATTCTTTTTTTCTTCTATTTATTAAAAAGGTATTAGCATATACAATTAAAAGACTTAATATTATGGCAATAAATACTGATACCATACTAAGCATATTGATCATAAGTTTTATCATTTCTTTTGTTGAACTTGATACTTCTAACATTGCTTCTTGACTATCAAGAGAGTTAAACATATAAAATAATGCCACACCTAGAACTAGTGTAATAAAGTATATAGCATAGTCTTTAAAGCTTTTCTTCATATTTTTAATTGATAATTTAAATAACATCTCCAAGTTCACCTCCTAATAAGGTTTGAACTTCTATTATCTTTTCAAAGAATTGTTTTCTTGTATCATTTCCTTTTATTAACTCATTAAAGATTTTTCCATCTTTTATAAACAATATTCTATTGGCATAACTTGCTGTAAATGAATCATGAGTAACCATAATTATTGTTGAGTTTAGTTTTTGGTTTAATAATTCAAAACTCTCTAATAATTGCTTTGCAGACTTTGAATCTAATGCTCCTGTTGGTTCATCTGCTAATATTAACTGTGGATTCGTTATAATTGCTCTTGCTGATGCTACTCTTTGTTTCTGCCCTCCAGATATCTGATAAGGGTATTTATTTAAGATACTTGATATTCCAAGTTTCTCGGCAATTTCTTTTACTCTTCTATCTATCTCACGCACATTCACTCTTGAAATAGTTAATGCTAATGCAATATTTTCATATGCAGTTAATGTGTCTAGCAGATTAAAGTCTTGAAATATAAATCCTAATTCTTCTCTTCTAAATTTATTTAGCTGATTTCCCTTTAGTTTAGTGATATCTTTACCGTTAATTATTATTTTTCCTGCTGTAACTCTATCAATAGTAGAAATACAATTTAAAAGCGTTGTTTTTCCGAGAACCACTCGCTCCCATTATTCCAACAAATTCTCCCCTTTTTACTTCAAAACTAATATTATCAATGGCTTTTATTAAATTGGATTTATTGCCATAGTATTTTTCAATACCTTTAGTTTCTAATACATTTTCCATTCTTAATATTCCTCCTTTATTTGCTATACCCATTGTAATACCTTTTTTTATTTCTTACCATCGATTTACATTACAATAATCTTACTTTTTTGTAAGATTAAACAAAGGCTACCTTTTGATAGCCTTTATCTATAAATTATTCTCTTACTTCTTGTATAAAACTACCTTTTGGAAATATAATTCTTATTTCAGTTCCAATATTTTCTTTTGAATCTAGTTCTATTTTTAATCCTAATTTATCACATAATTTCTTACATAGATATAATCCTATGCCTGTTGACTTTTGTCCTATTTTTCTGCCATTTGTTCCTGTAAAGCCTTTTTCAAATACTCTTACTGTTTCTCCTTCTCTTATTCCTATTCCATTATCTTTTATGTATAAAACCGTATTTTCTTTATTACTTTTATCAAATATTTCAATTTCCTTGTTATTAGGCTTTCCATACTTCACGGCATTTTGTATTATTTGATTTATTATAAAAACACACCACTTAGAATCTGTATAAACTTGTCCTTTTAATTCATGCAAATTTAATTTTACTTTATTTTGTAACAAACTTCTTTTATTCTTTAATATTGCTGTATTTACTATTTCTTTTAAACTTTGCTTTTTAATATAATAATCTTTTTCCGTTACATTGCTTCTAGCATAAAACAAGGCCTGTTCTATGTAATTTTCTATTTTATCTAATTCTTCATCAATGCTCTCTGTTATTTCAGATTTATTATTTTCTATAATCATTTTTCCTGTAGCTATAGGTAATTTTATTTCATGAATCCATAATTCAATATACTCTTTATACTCTTCAGTTAAGTGCTTATAATTGTTTACATTTTCAAGCATTGATTTTCCTGTTTCTTGTAATATTTCCTTTAGAATCTTGCCTTCAGAAAAACTTGGATTATTTACAATTTCTGATATTAAATATTTCTCATCTAAATCATCCAATTTTCTTTTTAAATTATTATAGTAATTGCGTTTTTGGTAGTATTCTATAAAGAAACATATAAGAAACCCTATAAATGGAACGATCCAAATGTATATTCTTACAAATATATGTATATTAAATGGAATCATTAATATTTCTGAAGTTACAACAACAAACAATAACATTAAAACATAAGAAATCTTATCTTTTATATAATCTTTAAAACTCATTTTAATATGTACCCCTGTCCTCTTTTAGTTTCTATGCAGTCTTTCATTCCTAATTTCTCTAGTTTGTTTCTTAGCCTCTTCATATTTACTGATAATGTGTTATCATCAATAAAACTTTCACTTTCCCATAAGTAGTCCATTATCTCATCTCTCGATATGATTTTATCTTTATTTAATATAAGATAGTGAATTATTTTTAATTCGTTTTTAGTTAACTCAATCTTTTCATTTTCTTTTTCTATAATACTTTTAGAAATATCTAAAGTAAGTCCATTATAATTAATCTTATTTTGACTCGCCTCCGTATGCTGAGCCCTTTTAAGTAGTCCTGATACCTTAGCAAGTAAAATTCGAATATTGTATGGCTTAGTTATATATTGGTCTGCCCCATTATTCAAACTTATTAGTTCATCTATTTCATTGTCTCTACTTGTTACCATTATAATAGGCACATTAGACATCTTTCTTATTTCTTTGCAAATGTATTCCCCATCCAAATTTGGTAAGTTTATATCTAGCAAAATCAAATCAGCACTTTCCCTCAATATATCCTCTATTGGATTTTCAAAACTTTTTAAGTAACAAGATTCATATCCATTGCTATTAAAAAAAATGTTAAGTTCATTTCGTAATTTTTCGTCATCTTCAACTATTAGTATTTTGGCCATTTTTTCCTCACTTTTTTATATTTTAAATTTTAATTTACTATAACGCTGTTTTTCATTATATATAGCACTGTATAACTTTAATTTTGTTTTGTCAATATATATTATTAAAAGATAATGTTTCTGAATATATCACTGCTTATATCTATAATTTCTTTTATTGGAATTTTTAAATCATCTTGCATTACTATTGCTTGATTATAACTATCAATTTTCTTTATTTTATTTTTAATTGTTTCGTATTTTCCACCCTCTTTTCTTTCGTCTTGTATAAAATACGTTATTTCAACATCAGGATTATTTGATAACATTTCGTGAATTACTTGAATTTTAAAGTCAAGATTTGATTTTGCTTCTTCATTTAGTTCTATTCTTTTATCAGTTAATCTTGCAGTTTCTCTAACCTGTCCTTCATAACCATTCAAAGCTGCAAATGGTGCAAATTGTGCTGATCTTTGATATAAACTCATTTTGGCATGTTTAGAATCTGGTCTTGATAAATTTATTATATCCTCGTACTTATCCATTATCCCTTATGGCCTCCTACCTGTTCATTTCTTTCTATTGTTGTCCCTCCATCTTCAAAATTCATTCCTTTTAAAATAGCATTTTTTCCATATTTTTTCTTTATATCTAAAATTGATTTTTGTAATTCATGTTCTTTTTTCTCTTTTTCTTGTTCCTTTTTTAGTTCTGTATAATTAGTAAATAAATCTATTTGTTCAAATGTTTGTTGATTTTTCACGTCATTTTCATTTATTAAATTATTAGCCGATATATTAATTCTTCTTGTTAGCAAATTTTTATCTATGATTCTTTCATATAACTTAATTACTGCCTCACCAATAATTTTACTAGAAGAAGTATAATGATCAATGTTTTGTGTACCATGTGCATGTTTTGGAACACTTCTACCATATCTATCTATTGTAATTTCACCCTTATATTCTATAAATGAATCTTTAAGATTTTCTATATCATACCCGACAGTTAAAACCAGTTGATTGGTTACCAAATGTTTATCTACTAAATCAAGAGATAATAATTCTGTCATCTCCTTTATAATTAACTTTGTTTTTTCATAGTTATATGGGCAATGTAATACTTGACCTGAACATAAACTATTTGTAGTAGGAACATATGATTTAATACTTTGTATTGTACATGGCTCGTATCCCCATGCATGATCTATTAATAACTCTGCATTTACTCCAAATAATTTGAAAAGCTTATCTTCCTTGGTTATTGAATATCTGGCAACATCTCCCATTGTATACATATTATTTTGTTCAAGTTTTTTAGCTATTCCTTTTCCAACTCTCCAGAAATCTGTTAAAGGTTTGTGGTTCCATAATTGCTTTTTGTACATTTGTTCATCTAAACAAGCTATTCTCACTCCATATTTATTTGCTTTTGCATGTTTAGCAACAATATCCATTGCAACTTTTGCAAGATATAGATTAGTTCCAATACCGCAAGTTGCCGTAATTCCTGTAGATTTATATACGTCATGAACGACTTTTGTTGATAATTCACTTGCTTTCATTTGATACGTTTGTAAATAATGGGTAACATCAATAAATACCTCATCAATTGAATACACATATATATCATCTGCTGAGAAATACTTTAAATAAATATTATATATTTCCGTACTATACTTCATGTATTTCTTCATTTGAGGTGGTGCAATTATATAATCTAATTCTAATTTAGGATGCTTTTTTAACTCACTATCTTCATATGATTTTCCCTTTAACATATGACCAGGAGCATTATATTTTCTATTTGCATTCACTTCTTTTACTTTTTGTATAACTTCGAATAATCTTGCTCTTCCTGGTATTCCATATTGTTTTAAAGATGGACTTACTGCAAGACATATTGTTTTTTCTGTTCTGCTATTATCAGCTACAACTAAATTTGTTGTTAGAGGATTTAATCCTCTTTCTTTGCACTCTACAGAAGCATAAAAGCTCTTTAGGTCAATAGCAATAAAAAAACTTTGTTTTTGCATAATCCACCTCCAATACTCACTTTATTATGATTATAGCATTAAATTTTGCATTTGTAAACACTTGTTTGTGATCTTTCTAAAAAACAAACCAAAATTGTTAAATTTTTATATAACAATTCTGGCCCTCTTCAATATAACTTATATACATACCTTATATTTTTTTCAGCTTATTTTTCTAATCTCATATATAAAATTGGATATTGTGTTATCTGAATACAAAGGAAAATCCTCTGAGCTTTAGTCAGCTCAGAGGTGTTCGTAGGTCTAGCCTTCTTTTACCGAGTAATATTCTCCGTTTGGTACAAATTCAAGTTTCTTGTTTGCAACAGTTTTTCCTATGTCTACCTGATGAGTAGCTATAAGGAGTATCTTGTCCTTGCAATATTCTTTAATAAAGTTCAATGTCTGAAGAGTTATTGCATCATTCAGTGCATTAGTTGCTTCATCAAACCCTATAATTTGAATTGTATCATCCATGTTGTAAAGTAGCCTGGTTATTGCTAAGCGTTGTTTTTGTCCTGTTGAGTAATCATCAATTGAGGATCTTTCAAGATATCTAAACACGTCCTCATCCTTTTCAGAAATTTCTTCATACAGATGAAGTCCCTTTAAGATGTGAACTATTTTATCTCGATCAACTTCTTTATCAAATGTGATCTCAGACAAAACATTGCTACAACCAAGTTTACCATCTGTTTGGTGCATCAAAGTATTTACTGAGCCATTTTCTTTTCTCTTGTAATAAAGTTCAAAACCTTCGAAAGATATCATACCTGTTATCATTTTCATAAAAGTACTTTTTCCAGATCCAGTAGGTCCTTCAAGCAGTACAATGTCTCCAGGTACAAATTCAATAAAGTTTTTGTTCTTTAAGGAAAAGGGTATTTCAGTTCCAATTACTTGATACTGAACATTAAATGATGGTACAGTTACTTTCTCTATTACACCGTAATCTCTAGTTTCTTTTTGGTCTTCCTTATCATATTCTTGCATAATCTCTGAGAAATCTGATTCATATGTCTTTATGTTTTCAAGAATCTCTTTTGTATCCTCAATAGTATATATAATAGAATTTACTCTATTTATAATTTGAGAATAAAACAGAAAATATGGAAACTACAACAATGATTGTGATAAATAATAAACTATTCTTTATTTCCATAATTGTAACCATTACAAATCCTATAAACATACATATTACAGAAATAATCTGAAAGATGTTTCTCGGAAGTCCTGTTTTAAAATCCCAAACATAAGAGATATAGTTTTTACTAGATAACAACAAAGCATTTGTTGACATCTTTTCCTTTGAGTTCGTTTCAGTATTTATGCGCCAAACTTTGCCTCTAACCTTAAGAAGAATTTGTACAACAATATTAGTAATAGCAGTTGTGTAATGTTCTCTATAAGTTGTATGAATATCATCCTTCCATAAAGAAATAGATGTGTCCAAAGTTCTTTGCATGTAGTATATCGCTATAAATACAAGTCCTAAGATGATATTGCCTTCTGCAATTTGATCTTTGCCTAACTGTAAAAAGAATGCAAGCATATCAAAACCAAATGAGGAAATTATTCCAAGTATGGTAGTGATAATAGTTTCCTTTACTATGTCTTTGGGAATGCGTATTGTTTCATGTCTTATCATTAAGTAATCTTCCTTCCTTAAATGTCATATCCTACAAACTTTCCTATTCAACAAGAGATTAACTATATTATACCATTTTTTACACTTTATGTAAATTATGGTATAACTTTATTATTTTTTCAATATTTTTATATTTATATTCCACTTTTATTACATATATATTACATTTATGTTACATTTTTATTACACCGTTTTATATCTTTATATACCTACAAAAACAAGTAATTTAAAATAAATTACTTGTTTTCGATTAATTTATATATTTATATTTATTCTTTTACAGAATTATCGTTTTTGCCTTGATTTTTCTTTATAATTTCTACAATAAGAGTGATTATTCCAGGTACAACTGATAAAGCTATTAAGATAAATGTATTTTTACCTATGAAATTTGTGCTAGTATTTATTAAACATTCTTTAAAAATACTAATACTGTATGTCATTGGTAATAATGGATTTAAGAATCTGAATCCTTTGTCTATTGTTTCTACTGGGAAAGTTCCTCCTGCTGCTGCAAGTTGTAATACAAGTACGATCAATGCTAAGAATTTACCTATATCTCCAAAGTTTCTTATTAAGAATTGAATAATTGTCATAAATGCTGCTCCAACTACTCCACACTCAAGGCAATAAATTGCCATGTTAGTTACTTCAAATCCTAAACCTAATTTTAATATTAATCCAGTTAAAACACCATCTACTAGGCCTATTCCAATGTATAATAAGTTTTGTAATATTTTATTTTTTTCGTTGTGGTCTAATTTTCCAAATCTATGTCTTTGATCATAATATAATACTACGTAGCACATTAATGCACCAACCCATAAGCCTATTGATAAGAATAACGGCGTGAATGCTATACCGTATGAGTCTACTTTACCATATGGCTCTTCTTTTATTTCTACTGGATCAGAAACGAAATCATTTAATCCATTTAATTTTGATATTTCTGTTTTTGATTCTTCTAAGCCTGTGTCTATTTCCTTTTTAAATTTAGCAACGCCTGTTAGTAAATCTTGGCTTCCTGTTAATGCAGATTGACTACCTTCATTTAATTTATCTAATGCTGTTTGTACACTTGCTGAACTTTCATTTAATGTTTGTAAGCCGTTTTCTAAAGATTTAGAACCAACCTGTATTTTTGCTTCACCATTTTTTAAGTTGCTAACACCTGTTTTTAATTTTTCTGTTCCACTTTTTACTGATGTTAATACTCCTTGTAGTTTTTCTATGTTCTCTGTTAATCCAGATATCTCTGCACTTTCAGTTTCTAACTGTTCTACTCCTGCACTAAGAGTGCTTGCTACTACTTTTAATTTTTGGCTCTTTTTTGTTAAAACTACTGAATTATTGGAAATCTCTGTACCAGTAGTTACTATATCTTTTTGAGTTTGTTTGTCTAAAACTGTTTTTGCTTTGTCTGCTAATTCTTTAACTTTTGTATCACTGCCATTTAAAGTATCATTATATTCTATGATAGATTTTAATATTGCATTTTGTTCATCATCTATTGATTGAACATCTGAAACATACGCTTTAATATCTGTATTTAACTTATTTGAATCTGTTGTATAATCATTTACTTCTTGTTCTAGAGTTTTAGATCCAACATCTAATTTTTTTATTGCACCTGTTAATTTATTGATTTTTTCTCCAGAGTTTTCAGATATTGATTGTACACCTTGGCTTATTTGTCCAATAGTTTCATCTAATGTAGAAGCTCCTGTATTTAAGCTATTTATTCCACTATTTACTTGTTCTAAACCTTTATTTAGCTCTTTGCTTCCATTATATGCACTTTCTACTCCATTGTTAAATTCTGCGTATTTTGTATCTAATTCTCCAATTCCGTCTTTTAAACTTCCTAAACCATTTTTTAAGCTTGATGTTCCATTATATATTTCATCTGCTCCATCTGATATTTTTTGCAAGCTATCTGGCACATCCGCTAATGAATCACTTAAAGTAGAAACAACTTCTTTTCCAACTTTGCTTTGTAATTTCATCTCTGTTGCTGTTACTACTTTATTAATTATTTGTGAAGCTAAATAGTTGCTTTGTTGATTTGGTGAATATGTTATTGTTGCAACTTTTTTATCTTCTTCTTTTGCGCTTTCTAAACATTCAGTAAAGTTAGTAGGTATTGTTATTACAGCATAATATTCATTGTTTTGAAGTCCTTTTTCAGCTTCTTCTTGACTTAGTTCACTAATGTCTATAACGTCCTTGTCTTTTAATTCTGTTATAAGTTCATTACCTTGATTTGTACCATTTACTCCTTTATCTAAATTTACTATGGCTATTTTCATGTCTTTTACGTTTCCATATGGATCCCAATATGATTTTAAATAAAAGAAACTATAAATCAATGGAATACATAATACAACTGCAAAAATAATTATTTTAAAAATTTTGTTATTTTGAATTTTTTGCATTTTTTTCATCTTCCTTTCCTTTTAATCCATTTAATAAAATGTTTAGGATATTATCAGCTATTTCCTTTTCATCTAGCTGTTTGTAATCCTCACTCCAATCTATCATTAGTGCAATATACATTTTGTATATTAAGAAAGTCATAATATCTACGTTTTCTACTTTTACTTCACCTTTTTGAATTGCTAGTTCTAATTGTTTTTTTATATAGTTTTGAATTTCTTTATCAATTATTGCTAAATTTCCTTTTAGATTATCATTTCTTAATATTTCAGATTCTCTAAATAACATTTTTAAGAACTCACAATTCTTTTTATATATTAGTAGGTTACATATTACTTTATGAACTGTATCTATAAAACTTAGATTTTTGCTTTCTACGTCTTCTATTATTTTTTTCATGTTGTTTAACTCTTCTTTAATACAGTATTTTAGTAATTCTTCTTTGCTTGAAAAGTATGTATATACTGTCTTTTTAGTAACTCCGGCTTCACTTGCAATTTCATCCATAGATACTTTTTTAAAACCATATTTAGTAAATAATTTTTTTGCTGCAGTTATTATTTGATCATCTTTCATTTTATCTTCCCCCTTAATACACTTGTATACCGTTTCAGTATATTAGTATACTCTCTTTTATTTGTTTTGTCAACTATATTTGTGTAATATTGTAAATATTTTCATAATAGCATAAAAATAGATGGCTTAATATACCTTACTAAGCCATCTATTTCTTACTACTTATTTTATTATTTACTATTTATTATTTAACTATTATTTTTTAGTTTATAGCTGTTCCATTAACATATAATTTGTATCCGTTAAAATTAATATTACTATAACTTGAGTTGCTATCTTCTAATGATGTGATGCATCTACAATAAATTGTTTTTGTTTGTTAAATGACTCAACTACAGGCTTAATTATCCAATCTGTTATTCTTAACGCAACAACAATTATTATCATTTCTAATAATGTAAATATTATAATAGATGTTTTTAGTAGAGATACTACCTTGGTCTGTGCAGTTATATTATCTATTATAGTTAAAGAGTTGTGACCTTTATACGAATACGAATATCTATCAAAATATAAGTTGCCGATTTTCATAGTTTTATTATTCTCTTGTTTTAATATATTTTCTGCAATTTCTTTTATTTTTTCATCTGAAATATCATTTTGTGTATGATTTATAATATCTATTACATCATAATCGTCATTATAAATTGCTGTATATGCAATTGTATCCATAAATACTGGTGGTTCTTTCTTTATTGTACTACTTACATCTTTTTCTATTTCTCCTGGGTTTCCCTGTCCATTTTTATCTTTCTCATTTTCCATCCTCATTAGGTTGTCTTCTATTCCTTTTTTTCTTGGTTGTAGGACTGATAGTTAAAAATGAAAAGAATACTTATGAGAAAAATAGTTAATAAAAGAAAGATAACACTAAAATTTTTTTCTTTAATTATTCTAATAATAGAAATTCTTTGCAAACCACTTCTATTTCTTCATTTGTGGTTGTGCAAGAAAGTATAGTTGTTTTTATATTTAATCTTAGATCTCCCGCTTCAACATAATCCTTAACAATTTGATTATTATTTCTTAACTGAGCATTAACTCTTGCAACCAATTCGTCTATATGAAAAGGTTTTGTTAAATAATCATTGGCACCATTGTAAAAACCTGTTAATTTATCTTCTAGCATAGATTTCGCTGTTAAAATAATTACCTTTGCCTCTACATTTTCTTTTCTAATTTCTCGCAATATATTAAATAGACATTAAATATTATTTATCTTTGTACAAAAAACATTCTTTTTGATGTGAATAGATTACTCCTATAGCTTGTAAGTAGGAATAAATAATTGTTGAACCCACAAATTTCATTCCTCTTTTTATTAGGTCTTTTGAGATATCGTCTGAAAGTTTGGAAGTAGTTGCTTCTATCTCATATATTATCTTTTCTTTTGTAAACATTTTTAAATAATTATAAAATGTTCCATATTCATTCTTTATTTCTTTAAATATCTTTGCATTATTTATACTAGCTTTTATTTTTAGCTTATTTCTAATAATGTTTTTGTTATTATACAATTCACATATTTTATTTTCATCATATAAACATATTTTATCTAAATCAAAATTATCGTAGGCTTCTCTAAAACTCTCTCTTTTATTCAAAACACATTCCCATGATAACCCGGCTTGAAATGATTCTAGAATTAGCATCTCTAATAAATATCTATCATCATAATTTGGTATTCCCCATTCATGATCATGATACTCTATATACTTTTTATTGTTTAAATTGCACCAGTTACATCTTTTCATAATGCCGTTCCCCTTTTAGGTATGATAAATTTATCCATATTATTGCCTTCTAGTTTTAGAAGTTCTATCTTGTTTTTTATTCCTCCACCATATCCTGTTAAGCTTCCGTTTGTTCCAACCACTCTATGGCATGGAATAATTATGCAAATTGGATTCCACCCTACAGCTCCTCCAACTGCTTGTGCTGACATTTTTTCTATTCCATTTGATATTGCAATTTTCTTTGCAATATCATTGTATGTAATAACTTCTCCGTATTGAATTTTATTCATTATGTCTATAACCTGGTTTCTGAATTTAGTATTATTCTCTATCTTATATTTTGGTATAAAATCCGGGTTCTTTCCAGAAAAATAAATATCTAACCAGTTAGACGTCTCTTTAAATATTGGCAATTCCTTTTCTTCAAAATCATACATATGTTTATTTGAATCTCTGGATCCATCAAACCACAAACCCGTTAGATACTCTCCGTCACTTTGCATATAAATTATTCCTAATGGTGAATGGTAAACTTTTCTATAATACATAAAATTTGTTTTCTCCTTTTATAAACCTTTGTTCGTATTATATAATAATTGCACTATTTTTGTCAATCTTTCTATATATAAAAAATAGCAGATCTACTCTGCTACTTTTAATTCTAAACTTGTTTTATTTACAATATCGCATATCAACTCAACTGCATTATCTATTCCAATTGAATCGCTATTAATACATATATCATAATTAGAAGGATCTTTCCAGTTGTTTTCTGTATAGTATTTATAATGATTTGCTCTTAGTTTGTTTATTCTTGATATTTCCTTTGTTGCATGTTCCTCACTCATTCCATAAAACTTAGTTGCTCTTTTAATTTTATTCTCCATGCTGTTATTTATAAATATTCTTATTACATTTTCTTTATCTTTTAATATAAAGTCTGCACATCTTCCAACTATGATACATGATTCTTTTTCGGCAACTTCTTTTATTAATTCAGATTCTTTTATGAATAATTCGTCAGCATTTGTTAATCCAGCATAGTATCCGTTATTAAGATTATCTAATACTGTTCTTTTTTGCTCATTATCTTTAATATATTCTGCAGATAATCCTGTACTCTTTGCTATTTCTTCAACAAATTCTTTATCATATAATTTAATTCCAAGTTTTTCTGATACTAGTTTTCCAATATATCGTCCTCCAGAACCATATTCTCTTGATATAGTTATTATCACATGTCTTCCTGTTTCTTTTTTACCTACTAATTGATTTTTTACACGCTCTTTATTTTCTAAATTTTCATTTTTTAAATTCTTAGATTCTCTTACTAATAGAACTACTGCTAAGATAAATGCTAATCCATCTGCAACAGGTCCGGCAATTAATACTCCTAGTATTCCATAAAAATGGCTAAGTATCATCATGGCTGGTATTAATATTGCAATTTGTCTTGAAATAGATAATACTGCACTCTTGGTGCTTTTTCCAATGGCTTGGAAGAATATTCCTGACGGAATTTGTACTCCATTGCATATACATAATAGTAAGTATGTTCTAAATGCCAAACAAGCAAAATCTATATAGTTTTTATCTCCACTACCAAATATTAATATTAATTTGTCTGGTATAGTTTGGAATAGTATGAATGCTATAGTACTTATAACAATACTAGCTCCTAATACAATTTTTAGTGTCTTTTTAACTCTATCAAATTTTTTAGCTCCACAGTTATATCCTAATATTGGCTGACTGCCAACTGCAATTCCAACTATTATACTGTTTAATATTTGATTTATTTTCATTACTATTCCTAATACTGTTATAGGAATCTCTGCTCCATATTCGCTTTCTGCACCATATTTTCCTAATAAGTTATTTTCTACAGTCATAACGCACACAAAGCTCATTTGAGTAATAAAACTACTTATACCAAGTGCCATGATCTTTTTACATATACTTGCTTTTAGTTTAAAACATTCTTTTGATAATTTTATAGTCTTAAATTTTCTTATATAAAGTGCATTTAAAATAAATGTTAGTATTTGACTTATTACTGTTGCAACTGCAGCCCCTTCTACTCCTTTATGAAGCACAAAGATAAATATTGGGTCTAATATTGTGTTTAATATAGCTCCTGATACCATTGTTATCATAGAATATTTTGGATTACCATCTGCTCTTATTATTGAATTTAAAGTAGTTCCAATCATTGAAAATGGAAAACCTATTGCTATTATTGTTCCATATGCCATGGCATAATCTTTTAGATTCTCTGTACAACCAAATATTTTTAAAAAATATGGTAAGAAAACCAATGTTATAACACAAAATAGTATTGAAACTATTGTTGAAATTAGTATTCCATTTCCTATTCCAACTTCCGCTTCTTTTTTCTTTTTCTCACCAAGTTTCAAGCTTAAATATGCAGAAGCTCCATCTCCGAAACATGAGCGAAAATGCTAATCCTATCATAACTAATGGAAATACTACATTTGTTGCTCCATTTCCTAAATATCCAACTCCCTGTCCTATAAATATCTGGTCAACTATATTGTATAATGAGTTAACCAACATTGAAATTATGCAAGGTATTGAAAATTTTCTAATTAATTTTCCTATTTTTTCTTTTCCTAATATGTTCTCTTCTTGTTCCATTTTATACCTCTTATTTATTATTTTTGTTATAACCAATTTATCTATTTTATACTAAATGTCTAAAAAAGTCAAGCTCTATATAGGTTAATTTCTCTACTGTCATAGCATTTCCTATAATTCTTTTATGTGATTTTTCTAGAAATTTAATATGTATTTTATTAGCTTAAAACCAATTGCAGTTATATTTTTGTTATGATATAATCTAAACGAAAAAACGTTGAGGTGAAAACTTATGATAAATATAAATGTTGAACAAAACCCTGAATTTGTAAATTCTTTTTTAGACTATTCTATTACTATTTTAAATAAATCTCCAAACTCTGTTAAAGAGTATAATTACGATATTAATATGTTTATTAAATATATGATGATTCATTTTAATATGACTAATGAAACTGATTTTGAAAAAATATATATAAAGAACTTTACTCTTGATGATTTGAAGAAAATTAAACAGGAAGATATAATGTCATTTGCTTCTTATCTAGCATTAAATAGAGGATCAAACCCTGCAACACGTGCTAGAAAACTGTCTACTATACGTATTTTCTTTGCATATCTTACTCAAAAAACAAATATTCTTGAGATTAATCCAGCACAAAATATTGAAACCCCTAAAAAGGAAAAGCGTATGCCAAAATACTTATCTCTTGAAGATAGTAAAAAACTCTTATCTGTTGCAATGGATGAGAACGATGAAAATAAAGAACGTGACTATGCAATAATAACTATATTTTTAAATTGTGGGCTTCGTCTTTCTGAACTTGTTGGTATAAATATTAGGGATATAGATTTTAGTGAATATAAATTGAATGTTATAGGTAAAGGTAATAAAGAGCGTACTATATACTTAAATAAGGCATGCGTAAATGCAATCCAAGAATATCTTAAAGTACGCCCAACTGTTAATGTTAAAAATGATGAAAAAAAATCTCAAGATGCCCTATTCTTAAGCAGGAGACTTGAGCGTATTAGTAGAAGGACTGTACAATATATAGTTAACCGTGAGCTTCTAAAAGCAGGTCTTGATACATCAAAATATTCTACTCATAAATTAAGACACACAGCTGCTACTTTAATGTACCAATATGGTAAAGTAGATATAAGGGCTCTTCAAGAATTATTGGGTCATGAGAGTATTTCAACTACTGAAATATATACTCACGTTAATAATGAACAAGTTAGAAACGCTGTTGAGTCTAACCCTTTAGCTAATTTATAATAATCAGGAGAAAATCATATGATAAATAAAATAATGAATATAACTTTAAACATAATAATTTTTTTAGTACCAATCTTAATAATTCCTAAAGGTTTAAATATAGCTCCATATAATATACTAAAAATTTCAGTATTACTTATATGTGGAGTTATCTTGCTTATATGTCTTCTTTTAAAAAAGAATATACAACTTGATAAAGTAGATAAAGCATTGTTGGTATTTTATGTTTTGATTATACTAAGTACCATATTTTCAATAAACACTATCACTTCTATTATAGGTGCTAATAATAGATACGAAGGTGTTTTAACTTTTACAGTATATTTTTTAACATATTACTGTGCAAAATATTATTTTGAATATAGCAAGTTAACAAAGTATTTTTCAATTACTACTATATGTCTATGCTCTATTATTGGAATTTTACAATATTATAATATTTTTCCTTTGTATTATATATTTAATATTCCTTTTGATGCTAGTTTTGCATCTTCTACTTTTGGAAATAGAAATTTTTTTGCAAGTTACTTAGCTATAGTCGTTCCTACATTTATGGCATTATATATTACCAAAAAGCAAAAATCCTATTTATTTGTTAGCTTATTGTCTTTCTTTGCTATAATTGTTAGTATGACTAGAGGTGCGTGGGTTGGAATTGCTTTTGCATCTGTTTTTGGATTAATATATGTTATTAAACATAGCAGCAAAGATATTATAAAAAGAACCTTTCATATTATTATTGGATTTTTAGTAATTTTCATTTTTGTACTACGCCCACCTCAATTTTTATTTAATTTGATTCCTAAATATACAAACTTAGATACTTTAAATGATAGAATTGATTTAATGCAAACTGAACTTCAAACAGCTATAGAAAATAAAAAGGTAAGTAAAAGTTTTGGAAGTAGTCGAATTGAAATATGGTCGATGGTATTAAATGTAATTGTACAATCTCCTTTAATAGGTACTGGGCCAGATACATTAGCTGATGCTATTTTATATATGGATACACATAATGCTATAAACTTTATGCTAAATCATGGATGCCATGTAGACAAAGCTCATAACGAATATTTACAAATTGCAGCAACAATCGGCATTCCTGCTTTGATTGCTTACCTAGTATTTATAATATTAATATGCATAAAAGAAAAGAATTTATTGAGTAATGATTCTACCTTTATATTAATGATTCCTATCATTTCTTATTTATTCCAAGCATTTTTTAATATTAGCACAATTGGTGTTGCACCTATATTTTGGTTTCTCTTAGGATTAGTACAAAATGAAGGTTTTAAGGAAAAACTGCTATAGAGGATATCTATAAATATATTATTTAAATATATAATAATAAGAAACAAGAGATTTTATAATACTTTTGTTTCTTATTTTTTTATATATTTATTATAATAACATTGGTTGTATTTGCTCAGCCTCTAGTGCATATTCTAATGTTGGAATAATGTATTTTGGATCAAAAACCAACGATCGTGGCTTAGTTATTGGATTATCTTGCCTATATGGGACAAAATAAAAATGTTTTCTATTTAACAGTTTTCCTATATTCTCGGCTGCTCCAGATAAACCATCGTTAGTTGAGATTGCAATTACAAGAGGATTTCCGGTTACGCAAATGTGATTTCGTAGCCATTGAAGCTGGGGTATCTATTATCCCGCCTGCTATTTTTGCTATAGTATTTCCGAGTTGCAGGAGCAACTATCATAATATCAGACATATGTTTGGGTCCTATTGGTTCAGCTCCTTGTATTGTATGAATAATTTTATTGTTAGTAATTTTTTCTATTTGATCTATAAAATCAGAAGCTTTTCCAAACTTGGTATCTAAGTTATATGCATTGTATGACATTATTGGTATAACTTCTGCTTCTTCTTTTACTATATTTTCAATTTGCAAGATAGTATTTTTAAATGTACAAAAAGATCCTGTTAATACAAAACCTACCTTTTTACCTTTTAATTTCAAAATTTCACCTTCTCTCTTTATATACTCTATATATAATATGAAATTATGTAAATTTTGAAATTGTTTTTTGTCTATTTTTAAAATTTATTAATATATTTTTTATATAAAAAAGTCATAGATTAATTTTATCTATGACCTTCTAATCTTATTTATTTTTTTTAACAATATCCATTGTGTCTCTTGCTATCATTAACTCTTCGTTTGTAGGAATTACAAATACTTTTATTTTTGAATCTGGTGTAGAAATTTCTACTTCTTTACCTCTACAGTTATTCTTTTCTTCGTCTATTTTAACTCCTAAAAATTCTAAGTAATCGCAGATGTCTTTTCTTGCACTTATACCGTTTTCTCCAACTCCTCCAGCAAATGCTATAGCATCAACACCTTTCATTTGAACTGCAAATCTTCCAATATATCCTGCAACTTGATATACGAAATTATCTATTGAAAGTTTTGCTCTTTCATTTCCTTTTTCTATTTCTGCTTCTATATCTCTATCGTCACAGCTAATTCCAGATAATCCTAATTTTCCAGATTTTTTATTTAATAATGTATCCATTTCGTCACATGATAGATTTTCTTTTCTCATCAAATATGTAACAATTGATGGATCGATATCTCCTGATCTTGATCCCATTGGAACACCTGCAAGTGGAGTTAATCCCATTGAAGTATCTATTGACTTTCCACCATCTACAGCACATAAACTTGCTCCCTGTCCTAAATGGCATGTGATTATTTTAAGATCTTCAATTGGTTTATTCATAACTTCTGCAACTCTTTTTGATATAAATCTATGAGATGTACCATGAGCTCCATATTTACGAATTTTATATTTATCATAATATTCATATGGTATAGCATACATATATGCTTTTTTAGGTAATGTTTGATGGAAAGCTGTATCAAATACAACGACATTTGGCGTATTTGGTAATTCTTTTTGACAAGCATAAATACCTTGAAGGTGAGCTGGATTATGAAGCGGAGCAAATGTGATTGCTTCTTCTATACCTTTTATAACTGAATCGTCTACTATAACTGATTCTGTAAATTTTTCTCCACCATGTACAATTCTATGTCCTACTGCATCAATTTCATTTAATGAAGATATTACTCCATATTCACTATCTAGTAATTGATTTAATACAATTCCTATTGCTTCTTCATGATTTTTAACATTTTTTTCAATTACATGTTTTTGATCTCCAACTTTGTGAGTTAAGAAAGAACCTTCTTGTCCAATTCTTTCAAAGTTTCCTTTTGCCATAACATTTTCTGTTTCCATATCAATTAATTGATACTTTAATGATGAGCTTCCACAGTTTACTACTAAAATTTTCATAAAAATCCTCCTATTTTATATATACTTATTTAATAAGTTTAGTCTTGATCAGCTGCTTGTACAGCAGTTATTGCAACAACTCCAACAATATCTTCACTACTACATCCTCTTGACAAATCATTTACCGGTCTTGCTATTCCTTGACATAAAGGTCCATATGCTTCTGCTTTAGCTAATCTTTGAACTAATTTATACCCTATATTTCCAGCATCCAAACTTGGGAATATTAATGTATTAGCTTTTCCATCTATTGGACTTCCTTTTGCTTTACTAGCTGATATCTCTGGTATAATTGCTGCATCTAGTTGTAATTCTCCGTCACAAATTAAATTTGGCATTTTTTCTTTTAATAGTTTTGTTGCTTCAACTACTTTTTCTGTTAATTCTGAGTGTGCACTTCCATATGTAGAATATGAAAGCATAGCAACTTTTGGTTCTTTATTGGTTAATTGTTTGAAGCTTTTGCTTGAAGAAATGGCAATTTCTGATAGTTCATCTGAGTTTGGATTTTCTACTAATCCACAATCACCAAATACAAAAATTCCATCTTCTCCATATTTACAATCAGGTACATTCATTAAGAAAAATGCTGATACCAATTTGGTTCCAGGTGCAGTTTTTAGAATTTGAAGCGCTGGTCTTAATGTGTTTGCTGTTGAATGACAAGCACCTGATACTAGTCCATCTGCATCTCCGGATTTTACCATCATCGTTCCAAAGTACATATTGTCTTTAATTATTTTCTTAGCATCTTCTATAGTAATTCCTTTTGCTTTTCTAAGTTCATAAAAACGCTCTACATACTCATCGTATTTATTAGAAGTTACAGGATCAATAATTTGGATTCCAGCAATATCTATGTTATTATCACTTGCTAGTTTGTTTGTTTCATCTTGATTGCCAATAAGAATTACTTTTGCGAATCCTTCCTTTGTTACCTTTGATGCTGCTTCTAATACTCTTACATCTTCACTTTCTGTTAAAATAATTGTCTTTATACTTTTCTTTGCTCTATTTTTTATATCATCAATAAAAGACATCTTGAACCTCCTTAAAATCTAATAATATAACGTATAACGTATATATTATATAAGTATTTTAGCAAAAGTACAAGATGTTTCATAAAATTTATTATTCATTAATTTATATATTTACAAGCTTTAATTAAAATATTGATATTGTTCATAGTAGCTATTATTCATATTTGTTCTAGGAACTAGATTATTTGATATTGTTACCAAAGCCCAAGCTGCTATATTATTAATTTATGTAGATAAATGTGATTTCTTATGATAAAATAATTTATATATAATAAATAAATTAGAAGGAAATTTGTATAAATATGAAATTATCATACATGATTGATCAAAATGATGTTTTTTTTAATGTAAAAGAAGTATTAAAAATAAAATTTCAAATTTCGGATAGACTTTTATTAAAATTAAAAAAACAAAAAAAGATTTTACTAAATTCAAAAGTTGTATCCGTTAATTCTGCAGTACAGCCAAATGATATAATAGAAGTAATCCTTGATTTTGAAGAAGATAATTCTAACATAATGGCTACTAAAATGAATCTAGATATAATTTACGAAGATAAGGCTTATTTAGTTATAAATAAGCCTTCCGGCTTTCCAATCCATCCATCTATGGATCATTTTGAAGATAGCATTTCTAATGGAGTAAAATATTACTTTGATTCTATTGGACTTAATAGAAAAATACGACCGGTTAATAGATTAGATAAAGATACATCTGGAATAGTCATTTTCGCCAAGAGTGAATACATTCAAGAATGTCTCATAAAACAAATGAAGGCTAATATATTTTCTAAAGAATACCTTGCAATCTGTGAAGGTGCTTTTAAAGAAAAAGAAGGCTTAATAAATGCTCCTATTGCAAGAAAAGAAAATAGCATTATTGAAAGATGTATCGATCCTAATGGCGATATAGCAATAACAAGTTATAAAGTTTTAGATGAAAAAAATATCGGTTCTAATATATATTCTGTTGTAAAGTGCAAATTAGAAACTGGTAGGACTCATCAAATTAGAGTTCATATGATGTACATTAACCACCCACTTTTAGGTGATACTTTGTATGGTAATTCTTCAGAACTAATAAACAGACAAGCTTTACATTCTTATAAAACAAGTTTTATTCATCCTATTTTAAATATTCCAGTTACTTATATTGCTCCATTACCAGAGGATATAAAAAAGCTTATATAAAAAATGAAAACAGATAGTAAATACCTATCTGTTTTCATATATAAATAAGTAAATCTGTAAGCCGGGTTCTGTCTAGAATAGTCATTTATCTAGTATATATATTGCTATATATCTCATGCCACCAAATTAAGAAGATGACGAGCAGTCTTAGCCTTCTTGTCTCGGTGTTGCTCCTGATGGGGTTTACATTGACCCAATATGTCACCATATCAGCGGTAAGCTCTTACCCTACCTTTTCACCCTTGCCTATAAATAGGCGGTTATTTTCTGTTGCACTTTCCTTAAGGTTTCCCTCACTGGACGTTATCCAGCATCATTGCTCTTTGGAGCCCGGACTTTCCTCGTACGCTACTTTTCAGTACTGCTATACGCGACTATTCAATTTACTCTTTTACTATTTTACTACAAAAGATTAATTTAGTCAAATCATTATTCCACATCTAGAATACGCTATAGCTGAATAATCTCAAGTTCCTTCATTAAATTTTTATAATTAATATAAAAAATATTTTTGCTTTTTTTGCTTGTACTTTTGCTAATTTCATTTAACAGTACATACGCCTTATTTATATTGTTTGTAGAATCATTATTTTTTAATTCGTTGTTTATAATATTATTATATACGTTCTGAGCCTTGTCTGTGTAGTTTTTCATTTCTGACCATTTATCATCATATTCTGCAAAAGAATATGCATATAGAATATTTGATTTAGTATCAAGAATCTGAATAAGCTTGTTATTACTTGAATATTCCTTTATATATGAAACTAATAAGCTATACAAATCTGCTAGTTTTATCATAGACGTTTTCTTATCTTCATTTTCTAAGGCTTGTGTTATATCATCTAATGTTGAATTATATTTTAATAAATTTGTATTATTAACATTTAAAGCATTTAAATCTATTAATACTGTTGTCCACGTGCTATACATCTTCTCAATTTCTTTTTTTATATAGTTCCATTCAATTTTTTTATTGTCTGAATTTACCAGTATACTACTATAATCCATGTTAATATTAGTAATAGTATTTTCTATTGAATTTTCTTGTGAATTATCTTTGTTATTTCCTCCAGATTGCCCTTCTTGGCTTTCTATACTTTTTACTGAGCTATTTTTTTGATTTTGATTTTGCGAAGTTGCTTTCTCTTCAACTATTTTGTAATTTGCATAAGTAATATTATTAAATTTATTCATTATTGAAACAATAACAGAATCTAAATATTTTATTTCTTCATCGGCTTTTGATTTTAAAGTAGCTACATCTTCTTGAGAGCTTGTATTACTATATATATAATAGCTTCCAAACATAATAAGCATAACACCTAAAATCACTGCAATTGTTATAATATATTTTTTCATATATTGGAAAAAACCTCCATTTGTTAAAATTTACTTTTTTTAGCAAATTCATCTTTTTTATTGTTCATATTATTACCAAAAAAATTGCCTTTTATTCTCTGGTATTATTATTTATATTTGAAAAATACTATATATAAATAAATTTTTTGGAGGATTTTGATGGAATCAATCATAATGTTATATAGTAATACAGAAAATGAAATTAATAGATTTTTAAAAAGTTTCTTTTCTAAAAAAGATAACCAAATTATAGAAAAAAATAATTTATTAGAGTGGCAAAAAAAGTACCAAAATCCACTTGAAATTGTAGATATGATTGGTACTTTTATTGAAAATAATGATCAATATAAAATTAACATGTGGATTAGCCTAGATAAAGATGTTTTCATTAATGTAACAGATCAAAATGCTGATAAACTAATTCGTTACATTTATGAAAGATATCCATGGTAGATTTTCCTTTATTATTATCTATCTGCTATTTTATTCACATTTTTTTTCACGCGTCATAAGCATCCTTACTGCTTCTGATGGTTTTAATCCATTATATAATACATTATATACTGTACTTACAATTGGCATTTCAATATTGTATTTTTTTGACAACTCATATGCAACTTCTATGTTATCAATACTTTCTATTGTCATACCAACTTCTTTTTGAGTTTCTTCTACAGATAAACCTCTTCCAATGCATTTTCCAGCTTGTCTATTTCTACTGTGTTCACTTAAACATGTAACTATTAAATCTCCTAATCCAGACAAACCATAAAATGTATTATGGTTTCCGCCCATTGCCACACCTAATCTTGAAATTTCTGTTAGGCCTCTCGTAATTAAGGCAGCTGTTGTGTTATCTCCTAAATTTAATTCGGATGTTATTCCAGCACAAAAAGCAATAATGTTTTTTAATGCTCCACCTAATTCTGCTCCTATTACGTCTGAAGTAGTATATATTCTCATGTTTTCATTCATGAATGTATCTTGTATATTATATAATATGTCCATATTTTTAGAAGCAATTACTATTGCTGTTGGTATTTCCAAAGATACTTCTTCAGCATGACTTGGACCTGTGAATACTCCTATTTTTACATTTGGCATTTCCTCAGAGGCTACTTCGCTTAACGTATATAAAGTATCTTTCTCAAATCCTTTAGAACAAATGATAACAGGTTGATCCTCTACATATTGTTTGTACTTTTTTATTGTTTCTCTTGTAAACTTTGAAGGTGTAACATGTAGGATTATATCGCTTCCTTTTACTGCATCTTCTATATTAGTTGTACAAGTTATATTTTCTGGAATCGTTATGCCTGGTAGAAATTTGCATTTTCTCTCATTATTAATTAAATCTGCTTCCTCTTCTAAAAATGACCAGATTTTAACTTGATTTCCCATTTTAGCTGTATGAATTGCAAGTGCTACTCCCCAACTGCCACTTCCTATAATACATATTTTCTTCATATTACTCTCCTTGTTTTAATTCTTTTTAAAGCTTATTTTATTTTCTGTTCCGCTTAATATTCTCTTCACATTTTCTCTATGATTAAAAACTACCAAAACTGCAACTACTATAGCTGAGATAGTGTAACTTCCAGCCATAAAAATAGTTAATACTGGATATAATATTGCAGCTGCTACTGACCCTACAGATACCATTTGTGTTAGTGCCATTAACACTAAAGCAAATACTAAGCATATTAAACCTATTTGCCAGTTTGTTGTAAGAATAACACCTAAAGATGTAGCAACTCCTTTGCCTCCCTTAAATTTAAAGAAGATTGGAAATGTATGTCCTAATATAACAAATATTCCAGCTAACTGTACTAATAATTCTTTGTCTAATTCTCCCCATATATTTCCCATAAGTTTTGCAAGTAATATAGAAACTACTCCTTTTAAAATATCACAAATTAATGTAACTATTGCAGCTTTTTTTCCTACTGTTCTAAGTACATTTGTGCTTCCTGCATTTCCGCTTCCTTTTTCTCTTACATCAAATCCAGCTACTTTTTTACTTATAATAACCGAAAAATTAATACTACCTATTAAATATGCAATAACTGCAATTATAATATATGGTATCATACTCTACTCCCCCTCTTTTTCACTTTTCTCTCGTACAATCATTCTAACTGGTGTTCCAGTTAGGTCGAATTCTTTTCTTATTTGATTTATTAAATATCTTTCATATGAAAAATGAAATAAATCTTTATCATTAACAAACACAACAAATGTTGGTGGTTTTGTACTTGCCTGTGTCATGTAAAATACTCTTAGTCTTCTTCCTTTATCTGTTGGAGGTTGTACAATCGCAATTGCTTCATTTAATACTTGATTTAATACAGATGTAGATACCCTCATAGCATTTTGACTTGCCACGCTATTAATCAACTCAAATAGTTTGTTTACTCTTTGACCTGTTTTTGCTGATATAAATAATATTGGTGCATATGATAAGTATGACAACTTGTCATATACTTGCTTTTTGTATTTTTCTACAGTTCCATTATCTTTCTCATATTCATCCCATTTATTTACTACTATTATAATTCCTTTTCCAGCTTCGTGTGCTTCACCTGCTATTTTTGTATCTTGTTCTGTTACACCTTCATTTGCATCTATCATCAAAAGACATACATCGGCTCTTTCAACTGCAAGTAGGCTTCTCATAACACTATATTTTTCTAATTTTTCTGATACTTTATTCTTTTTTCTAATTCCAGCTGTATCTATGAATACATATTTTCCAAATTCATTTTCAAACTCAGAATCAATTGCATCCCTTGTTGTACCTGCGATATCACTTACGATAACTCTTTTTTCTCCTAAAATTTTGTTAACAAGTGATGATTTTCCAACATTTGGTTTTCCTATAATTGCTACCTTGATAACATCGTCTTCTTCTTCGTCTTCACTTTTTGGTGGCAATTCATCATAAATTGCATCTAACACATCACCTATTCCTATTGCATTAACAGAAGAAACTCTATGAGGTTCTCCTAATCCTAGGTTATAAAATTCATATAATTCATCTGGTACTTTTCCATAGTTGTCTGCTTTATTACATACTAAAACAATTGGCTTTTTTGACTTTCTAAGCATTAATGCAATATCATTGTCAGCTGCTGTTATTCCTTGTTTTACGTCTGTAACAAATATTATTACATCTGCCATTGAGATTGCTAAGTTAGCTTGTTCTCTCATTTGGGATAGTATAACATCGTCAGATTCAGGTTCAATTCCGCCTGTGTCAATTAATGTAAAATTTCTACCTCTCCAGTTAGCATCTGCATAAACTCTATCTCTTGTAACCCCTGGTGTATCTTCTACTATTGATATTCTTTTTCCTACAATATAATTAAAAAATGTAGATTTACCTACATTTGGTCTTCCAACTATTGCTACTGTTGGTTTGTTCATATACTTCACCTCTTTTTATTCAACTAATATTTTACTATACATAAAAAAAAATAGCAAGGAATTCTTGCTATTTTCTGTTTCTTTATTCTGTTACAACTTCTATTTTTTTTGCGTTTTCATTTTTCTCTAAAGTTTTTAGATAGTAAATCATAAGCAATGTGAATGATAAAATTGAAACGCACATTGATATTTTCATTGTTAATGAACCTTCATATTTTACTTCTATTTCTCCATCTGTTATATCTTTATTTATTTGTATTTGTATAAATCCATTTTTTGATTCTTCTATCTTTAATTTTATACTTGTTTTATCATTTTCTTTTAGTGTTACTGAATATCCAAGATAATATATATATGGAAGTTCTAAGATCGTTCCTTCTTTTACATTTGAAATATCAAAGGACATATTGCATCCATTTTTTTGCTCATTATATACGCTTGACTCTCCCTGTAATACATATACTCTATCCTCTCTAGTTTTAACATAATTTAAATTTTCAAATGCCTTACTTGGTAAATATTCAAAAGTCGCACATCCAGCATGTACTCTTCCTGTATATTGTAAAACTGGAACAGCTGGCCATAATTTATCTTCTTTTACCTCTTTATATTCTATATTGTTCTTTAATGGAATCACCAAAAGTATTATTATACAGCTTAACACAAAAACATCTCTTGCTCTAAAATTTTTAATTAATATTCCATAATTTATACTTGCCACTATAGCTAAGAAAAATGATGAAAATTCTAACATTCTGTATGGGAATTGCAATAATTTTAAAATACTTGGTAACCTTTCAAATGGAAACCATTTCATTGCCATGATAATACTAAATATACCAGCAACTAGTGAAAATATATATATTTTTTTATATCTTTTATCTATCTTTTTAAATGCTAAAAGAGTAAGAACAATTCCTATTATTGTAACAAGCCCTATTTGATACGTTCTTGTTCCATGTTCTGTATAAACAAGATCTAATAAGTCCAATTCGTAATATATAGATCTTTCCATTCGTCCTTCTTTAAATACTTCATATTCTGTATTTAATTTATGTTCAAGCATTGGTGCCCAGAAAAAACCAGTTATACTAATAGTAAAAATTAAAACAATTAATAATTTTTTTATTATATTCATATCTTTTAATTTTTTTATGTTTATAATTACATACAGAAATCCAAAAATAGCTGTATACATTGCAATAACCGTGTGTGTTAATATTAATCCTGTTGCTCCAAATATTAAAAGCAAACCTGATTTTTTCTTTCCTGTTTCTTCATCGTCAAAGATAGTATAAGCACCTTGAAATATCATTGGTAAAAAAATAAATGACGCAGTTTCTGCTATTGCAACTCTTTTGTATATATCTGTTAGCCTATATGGTGCAAATATGTATATTGTAGATGCCAATAATCCAATTAACCTGTTCTTTGTTATTTTATAAACACACTCATACATTGAAATTCCAGTTAAGATAGTAATTAATAAAACAAATGCTTTTAAACAGTTTATGTATGAATCTGTAATTAATCTAAATAGAAGCGGTATATATGCTGTAATAGGGCTATAGAATATGTTCCAAGAGTATCCAAAATCATTACAAAAATTAGACATAATTAAAGGAAATGTTTGTCCTTCAGTAATTGATTGGTATGTCCCCATAAGTCTACACACATGCTGTATTCCATCATCAGCCAAAATGTTAAAGTCTGTTTTATATAGTGGAATAGATACTATAATTGATATTATAACAATAAAAATATAACTTTTAATTTTTTCTTTCATCTATATTTAAATCCTCTTTTTTCGTCTTATTTTTATAATATACAATATACGATATAAATCCAATTAGAGAAAATGCTGAAATTGTATATGATATTTTTTCTATTGTCGTGCCAGTATATTTTATAGTGATAGTTCCTTTTTTTATATCTTCTGGCAGTGTAACCTTTAAAAATCCATTTTCAGATTCTTCTGTATAAAGATTTGTAATTTCATTATCTTGTTTTAATGTTACATTATATCCCGGATAAAAAATATATGGCAACTCTAAAACCGAATTTTTACTAGCATCTATTATATCAAATGTCATATTTAATTCATCTTTATCCTCATTTTTAATTGTTGTTTCTCCCTCTAAGACATATACGTTATCATTTCTGCTAGGAATATATACAAACTGTTTTGCTAGTGCATTAACTGGTAAATAATCTCTGTTTAAGCTAAGATGAGAAATCTTTGAATCTTCTCTTAAACTTTTTTCATCTATCTCGTCCAAACTTGTATTGTCAGGAACTGGGTATATGCTTAATCTAAGTATAGTGAATACCAAAATTATGGCTATAACTATAATATAAACAATTTTTTTAATCTTTTCTTTTTTTATAAGTTCTAAAAGATAGTAAATGTTTATTGCAAAAACAGGTGCAAAGAAAAACATTGCAAAGCCTATTAACCTCCAAGGATATTGAATATTGCATAGAATCTGTGGCATATGTAGCCATGGAAAAGCTTTTGTACACATAAATAGTGATAATATCCCAAATATAAAATTTTCAATCCAGAAGTTTCTTTTTGTTTTATCAATGTGTTTATATGCTAGTATGCTTATGAAAAACATAACTAATGTAGGTATTCCAACAACAAATGAAACTCCATTTTTTTCTCCTTTATCTTTTAATAATTGCCATAATTCTATAGTTTTTGTTTGTACATATTCCCCTCCTGTCTTCATAATAGCAGGTTCAAAGATTGAATATTTTGCCTGTCCTTTAAACTCAAACATTGGAATGATAAAAAATGCAGATACCAGTAAGATAAATACTACATTGACTATACATTTTTTTATTACATCTTTATTAAAGAATTTCTTTATATTATATATTACATAAATTGCACAGAACAAAGCAGTATATAATGTGGAAATTGTATGTGAAAGGAGTAATCCTATTGCACCTATTGCAATGTAAAAATGTTTTTTTCTATCGCCATTTAATAAATTATATAGTCCTTGGAATACTATAGGTATAAAAACAAATGCCGTGAATTCTCCTATTGCAAATCTATTGTAAATAACTTCAAACCTGTAAGGTATTACCATATAAATAAATGCTGCCAAAAAAGAAATCTTATCATTTTTTGTTACTTCATTTACGAAATTATACATGAATATTCCTGAGAATATTATTGTCAAACTTGTAAATATTTTTAGTCCTATATTAAAGCTTCCTAGAATTGCCCCTATTATATATGGAACATATGTAACTATTGGTGGATAGAATACATTTATGCTATATCCAAAGTTTCTACATAAATATGGTGCAATTAAAAAAGGAAAACTACTATCTTGAATAGAATTATCCAGTCCAATTAATCGTATTAAATGAAACCAACCATCATCTGTTTCTTTTATTTGAATCCAAAATAGAGGTATTGACACAATTATACCTATTATTGAAATTATCAGATATTTTATCCATTTATTATTATTTATGTATTCTTTTATATCTTTCATTTGTTTGTTTTCTCCTAAAATCTAATATATTATATATTATCAAACTTTATTTTTTTTTGCAATAAAAAAACAGCATATATAATGCTGTTAACTTATTTTATAATTAATTTTCTGATTTAGCAACTACTTCTTTTCCATCATAGTATCCACAAGTTGGACATACTCTATGTTGTTTTATTAGTTCATGACAATGTGAACATTCAACTAAATTTTGGTTTTCTAATTTCCATGTTGATCTTTTTAAACCAGTTCTTGCTTTAGACCATCTTCTTTTTGGTTGTGCCATTTTAATTCCCCCCTTGACTGTTATCTATTGTATATATCTATTTACATAGCGTCTCAAAATTGATACTATAAAATTATACTAATTTTTTTACACTTTGTCAATACTTATATTTTTATTTAGTTCGAATAGCAACAAAATATTATAAATAACATATGATACCTATATGAGAAAAATATATGAAAGGATTGGTTTTATGTGTGGTTTTGTGGGTATTGTAAATTTAAAACAGAATATTTCTTATAAAAAACAAATTATCATTGATATGAACAAAACTCTAAGTAACCGTGGTCCAGATGAATGTGGTTACTACACAGAGGATAATATATTATTAGGTCACAGGAGATTAATTGTTATTGATCCTGATGGCGGTAAGCAACCTATGACTTATGAGTATATGGGAAATACATATACTCTTGTATATAATGGACAATTATATAATACAAAAGAGCTTTGTGAAGAATTAACGCAATATGGTTTTACGTTTGATAGCCATTCTGACACAGAAGTTTTACTAAAGGCTTATATTTGTTTTAAAGAGAATGTAGTTAACAAGATAAATGGTATTTTCTCTTTTGCTGTGTGGGATTCTAAAAACAAGAGGCTTTTTATGGCTAGAGATCATTTTGGTGTAAAACCATTATACTATTGTTTTATAAATAATCATTTTATATTTGCCTCTGAGATAAAAGCAATTTTAAAATTTCCTGGTATATCTGCCAGATTAGATAAACAAGGAATTTGTGAACTATTTGGTATTGGTCCTGCACATACAGCAGGAACGACTGCCTTTAAAAATATTTATGAGCTAAAACCTGCTCATAAACTATCATATTTTAATAATGAAATTGAACTTCACCAGTATTGGAAACTAGTTAGTAAACCTCATACTGACAGTTTAGGAAAAACTTGTGAGACAGTACGTTATTTATTGGAAGACGCTATAAAAAGGCAGTTAGTGTCTGACGTTCCTCTTTGTACTTTTTTATCGGGTGGATTGGATTCAAGTATTATAAGTTTATATGCTGCTAATTATTGCAAAGAGCATAGCCTTCCCCCTTTAAATACTTATTCTGTTGATTATGTAGATAATGATAAGAATTTTGTAAAAACTGATTTTCAGCCAAATTCTGATAATTACTATATAGATTTAATGCGTCATAAACTTGGAACAAATCATCATACTGTCATTTTAGATACTCCTGAACTTGCTAACAATTTAGAGGATGCAATGATTGCAAGAGATTTTCCCGGTATGGCTGATGTAGACTCTTCTTTATTGTTATTCTGTAAACATGTTAAAAATGAAGCAACTGTTACACTTACTGGTGAATGTGCTGATGAAATTTTTGGAGGATATCCATGGTTCTTTAGAGAAGATGCTTTAAGAAGCGGAACGTTCCCTTGGTCTATTGCATTACAAGAAAGGCAACAACTATTAAATCCTAGTATAGCAGAGAAAGTAGATTTAAAAGAATATATAGATTTTCGTTATAACGAAAGTTTATCTAATGTTGAAATCTTAGATGATGATTCTTCTGAAACAGCAGAAAAAAGAAAGATATCACATCTTACACTAAATTGGTTTATGCAAACTTTATTGGATAGGTCAGATAAGATGGGTATGTATAACGGTTTTGAGATAAGAGTTCCTTTCTGTGATTATAGATTGGCTCAGTATGTATGGAATATTCCATGGGAAATGAAATCTTTAAATGGTAGAGAAAAAGGCTTATTACGTTATGTTATGAAGGATATCCTCCCTTCTGAAATTGTTGATAGAAAAAAGAGTCCATATCCTAAAACCTGGAATCCAACTTATTTAAAAAAAGTAAAAGAAATGCTAACCAAAATAATGAAGGACAAAAATGCTCCTATCAATAATTTATTAAATCGTGAATACATTCTGGAAATATTAGATACTGATGGAAAGGCTTTCACAAGACCTTGGTTTGGTCAACTTATGACAGGTCCTCAGCTCATGGCATATCTTTGCCAGGTTAATATGTGGCTTGAAAGGTATCAGCCTAAAATTGAATTGTAAATTAAACTTATCTTTATTGCATATGTAAAGAACTTAAGTTTTTCCTATACAATTACAAAAGGAGAAAACTCTTTAATATAGTTTTCTCCTTTAATTTATTCTTTTACTTTATCTTCCCTATTCATTCTTAATTGATTTATGATTATTACTATTCCACTAACAAGAACAAATAAATAGAAATTTATCCCTCTATTTAGTAAAACAGCACTACTAATTGTTGTTTCTGGATATATCTGTCTAAATATTTGCATAAATGCTCCTTCACTTACGCCAACCGCTCCCGGTGATGGAATACCTGAAACTGTTGCGTATAACACTGATTGCATTGAAATTAATTGCAATATGTTATGCTCTGTAAATCCAAATGATAAATATACCCAATATGTGATACTGTAATATATCAAGAATTGAATTAATGTAGTCACTAAGGTTTTTAATATTAATCTAACATTGTTTCGTACAAATACTGCATTTTCTTGATATTGCTTTAATTCATATTCAAATTTTTCTTTTTTCTGTTCTATATTCTTTATTCTAAAGAATCTTAAAACTTTTATTGCAATATTTATTAATCCTGCCGACATTCTTTTTGAAAATATAGCTATCAATAATAATATTAATGCAGTTGAGTTAAGAAATACACCTAACACAAAACATGCAATTAAAAAATTGTTTAAATATCCATAATTAAATATTAAGCTAACTAATGCTATTCCAATGGTTGATATTTGCATACTTAGCAAGTTTAATAGTAAAGCTAATGTTGAATTTGAAATAGATATATTGTCTTTATACATGTAATATATTTGCATGGGTTGACCACCACTTGCTGCTGGTGTTATAGCACTGAAGAAAAAACCTATAAGAGCATATTTTATATTACTTAAAAAATTGCTTTTCTCATTTAATGCTTTTAAAGTTCTTCCTATATTAACAGCCTCAAGTATTATATAAATTGCCATGCACAGTATTCCAACTAATATATATTGTATTTTAATTGATGATATGATACTAAATATTTCTAATATATTTTGATCTTTTAGCAAAATATAGAATGTTAGTATAATTAGTAACACAAAAATCAATAAGTTCTTAATAAATTTGCCTTTATCCTTCATTTTTATTTTCCCCTTGCAATGCCTATAACCTATATTAAGCCTTTTTCTTTTAAAACAACTTTATGTTCTTTTAAACTTTCTTGAACATTTATAACTCTTTGATTAGAAGATCCTCTCCATTCTAATGTAGGATCATGAAGAGCATCAACATATTGTCCATCTACTAATACATCTATATATTTTAAGACTTCCTTATCTTTTAAGTCTCTGTCAAATTTAAAACCAGACCATGCCCATATATTTTTATTTGGAAACTTTTCCTTAAAAGCCTTTGCTAATCTTGTAGTTCCTTCTATATTTTTAGGATTCATTGGTTCTCCTCCTAAAATAGATAATCCTTCTACATTTTCATTATCACATAATTCTAAAACTCTGTTGATAGTAGAATCTGTGAATTCTTTTCCACCATTAAAATCATGTGTTTCTGGATTAAAACAATTTTTGCAATTAAACGTGCACCCTTGCATAAAAATTGATACTCTTACACCAGGTCCATCTGAAATATCCATTTTTCTAATCTTATTGTATCTCATAGTCAATTCCTTCTTACATTATTTTATTCATCATCTTTATTGTCAATGTGAAGCACTCTTTCTTTTATTTCTTGTGTTCTTCCCTTATTCCAGAAATTGCTTCCTATATATCCGCAAGTTCTTCTAGCAACATTTAATGTATTATGATCTCTATTTCCGCAATTTGGACAATACCATTCTAGGTTATCATCAATTAATATTTCTCCGTCATATCCACATTGTTGGCAATAATCAGATTTTGTGTTTAATTCTGCATACATTATATTGTCATAAATAAATTGAATTATTTGTATAACAACTTCCAAGTTATTTTGTAGGTTAGGTGTTTCAACATAAGAAATTGCACCACCTGGACTTAATTTTTGGAATTCACTTTCTAATTTTAATTTAGAAAAAGCATCGATTTCTTCAAATACTGGTACATGATAAGAATTTGTAATGTAATTTCTATCTGTTATACCTTTTACAATTCCAAATCTATCTTTTAAACATTTTGCAAATTTGTATGTTGTTGATTCTATTGGAGTTCCATATACACTATAGTCAATATCCTCTTTTTCTTTCCACTCTTTGCATTTATCGTCCATTTTTTGCATAACTTCAACTGCAAATTCTTTACCTGCGCCATTATCAGTATGGCTATGCCCTGTCATATATTTTACGCACTCATAAAGACCTGCATAACCTAATGATATTGTTGAATATCCACCATGTAATAATGGGTGTATACTCTCACCTTTTTTTAGTCTTGCCAAAGCACCATGTTGCCACAATATAGGTGCAACATCACTTGTTGCTTTTGCTAATCTCTCATGTCTTTTTTGTAATGCTCTATGACATAACTCTAGTCTTTCTTCATAAATCTTCCAGAATTTATCTATATTTTTTCCTGATGATAATGCAACATCAACTAGATTTATTGTTACAACACCTTGGTTAAATCTTCCATAATATTTAGGTTTATTTGTTTTAGGATCAATATAAGGTGTTAAGAATGATCGGCATCCCATACAAGGATAACAATTTCCATTTCCATCCTTATCTACTTTCAACTCTAGCATTTTCTTTTCAGAAATATAATCAGGTACCATTCTCTTAGCTGTACATTTTGCAGCAAGCTCTGTCAAATACCAATACTTACTATCTTTATGTATATTGTCTTCCTCTAATACATATAACAATTTTGGGAAAGCAGGAGTAATATATACGCCTTTCTCATTTTTCATTCCTTGAATTCTTTGCTCTAAGAATTCTTTTATAATCATTGCTAATTCTTCTTTATACTCTTTTGTTTCACCCAAATAAAAACAAACACTTAAAAATGGTGATTGACCATTTGTTGTAGTCATTGAATTAATTTGGTATTGGAATGTTTGAACTCCATCTTTTATTTCTTTTGCTAAATCTTCTTTTGCAAACTTTTCACATTGCTCTTGTGATAAATTTCTATTTTTATATCTTTTTAAATAAAAGTTGTAACTATCTCTTACAAATGGAGCAAGATGTGTCATTGTAACTGTTGCCCCACCATATTGACTAGATGTTACTGCAGTAATTATCTGAGTAGCAATAGTCATTGCAGTTAAGAATTTATGAGGTTTTTCGATCATAACGCCATTAATATTTGTTCCATTTTGTAACATATCTTCTAAGTTAATTAAATCGCAGTTATGTAATGCATTTTGTGCAAAATAGTCGGCATCATGAAAATGAATTATACCTTCGTCATGTGCTTTTACAATATCTTCTGGTAATAAAAATCTTCTTGTAATATCTGTACTTGTAATACCAGCTAAATAATCTCTTTGTGTTGTAACTACAGTTGCATTTTTATTAGAATTTTCGTTATTCCAGTATTCACTCTCTCCTTCAATTAATTCTTTAATAGATTGATCTGTTGTATTTGCTTTTCTAACTAATTCTCTTGTATAACGATATGTAATATATTTTTTTGCTAATTGGTATTTATTTAATTCCATCAATTTTTGTTCAATTATATCTTGTATGTCTTCTACTAATATTCTTGATTTCTTTAAATCTTCAATATATCCTATTATTTCATTTATTTGTTCATCTGAAGCCTTTTCTTTTCTAGAAACTTCATTATTAGCTTTACCAATTGCAATTCTTATTTTATCTGAATTATAATCAACAATTGTTCCGTCTCTTTTTATGATTTTCATTTCTAATATTCCTCCCCCTCAATTCTTATGTTCTAATTATATCGTAACTATATTTATTTTCTGTTGCAAATGCAACAAATTTGTTTTTTATTTTATTTTTTTCTCTTTTCCCTCATATCTCTAGTAAAAAATCTATTATTACAATTTTGTTACAAGTTTTTTATCATAGAAATAGCTGAATAAAACAATATTTTATTTTTTGTCTGTTGCCATGGCAACTATTTTGTGATATATTATTAATATGGTGGTTTTTTATGAAAAAGAATTTTGATGTTGACAATTTCGTTAACAAATTGAAGACAAATTGTAGATTATGTGAAACTAAAGAATTTCAAGCAAATGAAGTAATTACTACTTTCTTAACAAAAAGAAATCAATTCTGTATATTGTTAGAAGGTGAAGCACAATTAATTACATACGATAAAGATGGAAATAAAAAAATTCTTTATTATTATAAAAAGAATGATATTTTTGGTGAAGCTTTATTCAAAATATATATGGATAGAGAGTTGTTTGTTTTAGCAAATAAAAAAGCTAAAGTGTTATTTTATCCTTATGATACTGCAGAGCGTTGCACTTTAGATTGTTCTTATCATATTGATCTTTTGAGGAATTTGCCTGATTTAATCTTACATAGTATTGCAGAGCAAAACTTTAGGATGCTACTATTGACAAATAAAAGTGTAAGAGAAAAGCTTTTAACATATTTTAATAATTTATCAATTAAAAATAATAGTAAAACCTTTGAACTTCCGTTTTCATTAACTGACCTATCTGATTATTTAATTATTGATAGAACTGCTATGATGCGAGAAATTAAAAGATTAAAAGATGAGAAAATAATTAAGAAAACAAAAAATAAAATTACTTTGCTTTAATTATTATAAGTAAATATAATATAGCCTATTATTTAGAAAATGGCTGTAAAATAATAGAATATAATCACACTAGAAAGAGGGTGTCCTAACACAGGAACCCTCTTTTTAATTACACGCCTTTTTATATTCTATATATTCAATATTACTATTCTTGCTTCTTTCTACCATACAATTATAAATTTGGTTTCTTAGGTCTTGCTGCATGTCTTTCTTGCTTAACTCTGGATTAGGGAAAAACGGACCATCAATATAGCTTACTATCTGTATTCTGTCTTTACGTTTCCCATATCTTTGATATGTATTTGTTATACAAAATGAAGGTACCCCTAATTCTATAGGATATTTGAAAGAAACCGATTTAAAAGGTCTAATTTTTGTATAATAAGGCCATATATGTGCCTCTGGGTATATTGTAATAGCATGTCCTTTTCTTATTTTTTTCTTTATTGATTCAAGGAATTTTTTCATTGCAGCTTTGTTGCCTGGTATCGGTAAAGCTCCTAGCATTTCCACTGCTGTTTCAAATGGCTTCATTGAGACATTTTCCGGGTTTACAATAAAAAAATTTCTTTTTGGGTATATTGGAATACTTGGTATAAATGTATCTGCAAATGGTTGGGTATGATTTCCATATATAAAGTAACCCATATTTCTATAGGGCTTTAATTTCTCTCTGCCAACATACTTTATTTTAAATTTTACCTTAGCATATAAAGTTTTTATGGGTACACTTAAAATGTTTTGTAATACCAAAGAGCATAAATTCCACAAAGGGTTTTTATGCTCGTATTTATAATTTTCATTTATCTCTCTTGGTATTATTTTTGCTTTAGAAAATTCATCATTTAATTCATCTTTATAATAAATTATTTTTTTATTATTCATCTATAAATTCCTTATCGTCTTCTTTTATTGTATTATACTGAAGTGGCATATTATAAAATTCTTCATATACCTTTTTCCATACTTCAAAATTTTTATCTTTCATAATATTGGCATTTTCTTTTTCTGATAATTTCTCGTCTGGATATATTGGTTCTTCAATATTAACAATATACTCTTGAACTGGAAATCCGTCATCTCCTATTATTTCACTATCTTGCATAGTAATAAAAACAGGTATAACTGGAACATTGTTTCTTGCAGCTATTTTAAAAGCTCCATCTTTCAAAGGCTTTGGCTTTCTATAATTCCACCACATGCTTTGTTCTGGATATATTAGTATAAAGTCTTTTCTTTTTAATATCGTGTCTACTGCTTTCATAAAAGCTACCATCGTTTTCTTGTTTGAGCTTAATGGTAATGTATCACAATTTCTAAAGAAGAAACCATATAATCCTGAAAAGTTCGTGTAATTTCCTTCTCTTATTACTTTATATAATTTTTTTGATTTTGATTGTCCAGAGATCCTAAAAACTTTTTCAACCGTAAACGAGTCAAAAGGATTAAAATGGTTACATGTTATCATTGCACCTGTTTTTACATTTTGCATATTTTCTATTCCATTTATTTGCTTTATAATTAATTTGTTATTTCTCATCAAAACATTTACAAAGCCTTCTCCCACCTTAATTGCAACCTTTCTCATTATCTTGCTAGTTTCTTTTTGTTTAAGATAATCTACGTCTTTTGCATCTAATGGTATTGTAGGTGGATCTTCTTCTACATCTACATCAAAAATTCCATTTCTTTCTAAGTCTTCTATCTTTTTTAGAACTTCTAATCTACTTTGTGATTTTGGAATGTTTCTTTCTTCTTTTAATGAACTTTTGTATTTGAAGTATTTTCCATATTTTCTATGAATTGCGCTCTCCTTAGATTTTCTATAATTTCTATCATCGCCTACACAGTCAGATTCTTTTTTAGCTAAGTCTTGTAAATTTTTATATTGTTCCATATCTTTGAATCTTTCTTCTTCTGTATAGTTTTTTCTAATATCATCTATCTGTTTATAAAATTCTGTTTTTTGTGCATATTTCCAAAAATAGTCTTTATATAGTACATTTTCAAAATGCCATGGTTTATACGCTAAATTATAGTGAATTACTTTTATATCTTCCTCTTTCATATCATCTATTGCAATTGGCATTCTGTCCCACGCTTTGTCTATTATCTTTACTTTTCCTTTACACAACCTGTTTAAATAATCTTGGTCTTGTGCCACAGTAAATTTTATTGTCTCTAATAGGTATAAAAATTTCTCTTGAAAATTAAATTTTCTAAACTCATCTAAATTCATTAGAAGAATTCCAGCATTAAAATAATTTCTATAATCTGCAACTCCAACAACTTTTTCAGCATATTCTTGAAAAACTTTAGTCGTTTGAATAACGTCATCTGGCGCTGCTGCAATTAGATTGTTTCCCATATTTACATTATATAGCTCAGCAATATCCCCTAATACAACAATATCACTATCTAAATATATTGCTTTATCATATTGTGGGTACAAATTGGGAATAAACAGTCTGAAATATGTTGTTTTTGTATAATAGTCCCTTGTATATAATTTGTCCTTAACTTTTTTAATATAGTAGTTTAGATCAACAAATTCTATGTTGACATTTTCTTTTTTATATTTACTTATTTTCTGCTTATTTTCCTCTTCGATATTTGTATATAATATCTTAATTGAATAATAATAATTCTTTGATGAATTTTCTATTAAAGACTGTAAAGCAACAGCTAAAAATGGTATATATCCATCATCAACTGCAAAAAATATTGGTATTACCTCTAAATTATTCTCCATATTCTCCTCTTATTTCTTATTTATTTTCTTTGTTAAATTCTTCTTTTAATTCTAAATATTCTTCTAGATCTTGGTCAAAACAATAACATTTTAAATATTTATGTATTTCATCAACTTGCCACTGTTTGTAATTTTCGGTATGAGGATATGGCCTAAACATTAGCCTTTTACAAAAATGACAAATTACAGTATCTTTTTTATTAAACTTAGATTGTTCGTTGTAAATCCTTGGCAAAAGCAATTTTTTAGTTGTTGACCAAAAGATTGCATCTTGATCTGCAAATAGTAACTTTCTCTTTTTTATTAGTTCTCTTGCTTTTTCTAAAAGACCTGTCTCTTTTATTTTTTTCATATTAAATAATAGCATACCTGCATTTATATAATCTGGTCTTATAAACCAAGAGCCATATTTTTCTTTTACTGCAGCATATTCATATTTTGAAACATCAATATTATATAACTTAGATATATCATCTCCTACCATTATATCAATGTCTAAATATAACAGCTTATCTGGTATATCAAGTACTTTATCTGCAAGTAATCTTAGTAATGTATATGGCGTACAGTATGCACTTTCATTCGCACAATTTAAAAACTCTTGCTCATATAATTGGGTAACATCTATTTTTTTTACTATATTATTTTTATTTTTTGATTTTACCACCTTATTTAAAAAGTCTATTTGCTCATCTGTTATACATGTATATTCTGGTTTTAATCTTGAAGCATCCATTGTGAATATATAGCAATTTATGGTTTCTTTTGTTCTATTAGTAATAGACAGAAGTTGTGTAAGCGCTCCATCAAAAACCTTTTTATTCCCACACAAAAGTAAATTTATCATTTCATCCTCTATTATTTATATTTCTATTTATATTCTTTAGAATATCACACATAAAAATAAAAGTCAATCATACTATAAAAAGGTACTTTGTATAAAAGTACCTTTTGTAATATTTTCTATCTTGGATTTTTTATTGCTGCTTGTGAAGCTGCTAGTCTTGCTATAGGAACTCTAAATGGTGAGCAAGATACATATGTTAATCCTATGTTATGGCAATATTCTACTGATGATGGTTCTCCACCATGTTCACCACATATTCCAAGTTCAATATCTGGCCTTACCTTTCTTCCTAATTCAGATGCCATTTCTACTAATTTACCTACTCCATTTTGATCTACTTTCTTAAATGGATCAAATTCATATATTTTCTTATCATAATAATCTCCTAAGAATTTTCCAGCATCATCACGACTAAATCCAAATGTTAATTGAGTTAAGTCATTTGTTCCAAATGAGAAGAACTCTGCCTCTTTTGCAATTTCATCAGCTAAAAGTGCAGCTCTAGGTATCTCTATCATAGTTCCAATCATGTAGTCTACACGCATATTTTCTTCTTCCATTACTTCTACTGCAGTTTTAGTTATAATATCTTTTACATATTTTAATTCTTTAATCGCTCCAACTAATGGTATCATTATTTCCGGTTTTACTTTTATTCCTTCTTTTGAAACATTTATTGCTGCTTGTATAATTGCTCTTGTTTGCATTTCTCCTATTTCGGGATATGTTACATCTAGACGACAGCCTCTATGTCCCATCATTGGGTTAAATTCATGAAGTTCTGTGACTACATTTTTTAATTCTTCAAAGCTCATGTCCATGTCTTTAGCTAAATCTCTTATTTCTTCGTTTGTGTGTGGCAAAAATTCATGTAATGGTGGATCTAACAATCTTATAGTAACAGGTAAACCGTCCATTGCTTTAAATAATCCTTCAAAATCTTCTCTTTGCATAGGTAAAATTTTCTCTAAAGCATTTTTACGTTGTTCTACAGTTTTTGAAACTATCATCTCTCTTATAGCTGCAATTCTCTCTGGTGCGAAGAACATATGCTCTGTTCTACACAATCCAATTCCTTGTGCTCCAAATTTACGTGCTTGGTTAGCATCTCTTGGTGTATCTGCATTTGCTCTTACTTCCATTTGTCTATAGCTGTCTGCCCATCCCATAAATTTTGCAAAGTTTCCTGATACAGAAGCCTCTACAGTATCTATTTTTTCTCCATAAACTTTTCCTGTAGATCCATCTAAAGAAATCCAATCTCCTTCATGATATTTATTACCATTTGCTAGTGTAAATGTTTTATCTTCTTCTGAAACCGAAATATCTCCACATCCAGCTACACAGCATGTTCCCATCCCACGAGCTACAACAGCTGCATGCGATGTCATACCTCCTCTTACTGTTAATACACCATGGCATACATTCATACCATCAATATCTTCTGGTGATGTTTCAAGTCTTACTAGAATTAAGTCTTTTTCACCTTGATTATGCAACTCTACTGCTCTTTCTGCTGTAAAAACAACTTTACCTGTTGCAGCTCCTGGTGATGCTGCTAAACCTGTTGCTATTGGTGTTGTTTCTTTTAATTTTTCACTATCAAAATTTGGATGTAATAATTGATCTAATTGATTTGGTTCTACTCTTAGTACTGCTTCTTTTTCTGAAATCATTCCCTCATCTACTAAATCAACAGCAATTTTTAACGCTGCATTTGCTGTTCTTTTGCCATTTCTTGTTTGTAAAAAGAATAGCTTTCCATGTTCAATTGTAAACTCCATATCTTGCATATCTTTATAGTGTCTTTCTAATTTATTAGCATACATTATAAAATCGTCATAAGCTTTTTTATTTGTACTTTCAAGTTTTGCAATTGGCTCTGGCGTTCTAACTCCGGCTACAACATCTTCACCTTGAGCATTCATTAAGTATTCTCCAAATATTTTATTTTCACCTGTTGCAGGGTTACGTGTAAATGCAACACCTGTTCCACAGTCATCTCCCATATTTCCAAATACCATTTCTTGTACGTTTACAGCCGTTCCCCAGTCACCAGGAATATCATTTAATCTTCTATAAGTTATTGCTCTTGGATTATTCCATGATCTAAATACTGCTTCAACAGCTTGAATTAATTGTTCTGATGGATTTGTAGGAAATTCACTTCCCTGTTTTTTTCTATATATGTCTTTAAATATTTTTACTAATTCTTTTAGGTCATCTGCTGTTAATTCTGTATCTAATTTAACTCCTCTTGTTTGTTTCATTTTGTCAATAGCTTCTTCAAATAAAGCTTTTGGTATTTCCATAACAACATCGCTAAACATTTGAATAAATCTTCTGTAACTATCATAAGCAAATCTTTCATTTTTTTGTGCTAATGTGTTTACAACATCTTCGTTTAATCCTAAATTTAATATTGTATCCATCATTCCTGGCATTGATGCTCTAGCTCCTGAACGAACAGAAACTAATAATGGATTTTCTGTACTTCCAAATTTCTTACCTGTTATTTTTTCTAGTTCTGATAAGGTATTAAATATTTGTGTTTTTATTTCTTCCGAAATTTTTTGTTCATCGTTATAGTATTGTGTACATGCTTCTGTTGTAACTGTGAATCCTTGTGGTATTGGAAGTCCAAGATTAGTCATTTCTGCTAAGTTTGCACCCTTTCCACCTAATAATTCACGCATTGATGCATTTCCTTCTTTAAATAGATATACATACTTATTGCTCATATAAAGCCTCCTTAAAATCTTTTGTTTTTTCAAAAACATTATATATATAAATTGCGAAAAAGTAAATAAATTTATTCATTGTTTTCAAAAATATAAAAGAATCTAAATTAAATTTTTATCAAATTACTTTTATATTCTTTTTTACCTTAACATTACAATATACATTTATTATTAACTGTTTTGCATTTATCTAGTTAACACTATAGAGAAACTATAGGACAAACTCCTTGTGCACGACCATATTGGAAGTTGCTTACAGTTATATAGAATCCATTAATATAACTAACATTGTTAGCACCACGAACTGAGGGAGAAGCCAGCCACCAATAGTTTTCTCCTGATGTCATAAATATATTTTTTGGTCCTGACTCAATCGCGTTTTCGTCCGTAACATATCCTATATCAGACCTGTAGCTATTATTTGCTCCTACTGAATATCCATTTTCTCCTTCTACCTTACATATCAAATTTGTTGCATCTTTATTTCCTGTTTTCCATACATTATATGCTTTCATATACATTTCTACACTTGGACTTCCTATTGCATAATCTGCTTGATCTATTTTATAATTATTATTTCATACGTCAGGGTCACATAGCCATGCTACACAATGTTCATTTTCTAAATCTATTGTATTTGCTTGTATTTCTTTTGCGAGTTGTGCTTGTTTTATTATTCCATTTTTATTAAATAACAAATTTAAACTTATTGTTGCTAATATAACTAATATTACTACCGTTACCACTAATGCTATTAAAGTTATTCCGTTTGTTTCCTGTTCTTTGCAATTTACTTTTCATTCTTTTTACTTTCATTTTCTTGTGTGCTCCCTATATTTCTTTTTAACTTTTGCATATATATATTTTATACATAATTTTTATATTTTTCAATACATTTTAGTACAAAAAAAGACCTAATCTTTAAAAATTAGGTCTTAATTATATATTCTATCTTACTATTTGTTTTCTGTAACATTCATCATTAATATTGTACTTAGTTCATCATTTGTCATGTTATCTGCACCAGTTATAGCTGCATCTACTACATATCTATCTGATATAGGTGTCCATACATATTTTCTTGAATATGATGTTTTATATCCTGAACTTACATAATCATAAGAGAAATCTGCATAGTAGAATGTCTTTCCATTTACATTCATGCTTTCTACTTTTGATAATACAACATTTTTATAGTATGAATTTTTAGAATAGTTTTCTACTGATTTTTGTAATGAAGTATAGTAACTATCTTTATTTGCAACTGAAGTTGTTAAAGTAACTGATACATCATTACCTTTTTTGAATGTCATGTATGTATCTGAACTATAACTTTCAGTGTATCCTGTTGGTAAACTAAAGTTTATTATGTATTTGCTGTCATAAGACTTTATTTGTTTTTTGTTTAAAGCTGTATTGCCACCAATAATTCCACTGTTAGCTGCATTATTTGTTATAGCATTTACAGAATTTGTGTCTATATCATTTATTAATAAATTTTGGTCAAATACTGTATTTACACTTCCATTATCAATTGCATTTTGATTTATTGGTAATGTTGTATTTGATCCTGAATATTTTTCCATTAATTTATATAGTTCTGAATTTTGTAAATTTGATATAATTTTTTGTTGGTCTCCAGTTGTTATTTCATTCATTTTTACACTGTCTTTTACGTCTACACTGTCAATTCCTTGGTTTAATGTTTTATTATATTTCATGTTTAATTCTAGCGAACCTAAATCTTTAACATCAATTTTAAATTTTACAGTTCCACCATTTTCGCTTTCTTCTTCTGAAACAATTTTACCTGTACATACTGTTTCGCCTTTTGCAACGATCTCAATATTCATTGTGTTGTCTGTTTCTTTTGTAGCTGTCATTTTAACAGTTTCTCCATCTGCTGTTGCTGCTACTGAGAATTTTACTAATTCTTGTTTAAATAATCCTGTTGTATATATTGCAGTTTCTATTGTGTTATCTTCATTTCCTTCTGCATTGTCAAGTTGATCTAATAAATCTTCTAACATTTTAGTAGCATCGTCTTTGTTGTTAAAGCATGATAAGAATTCATCATTATCTTTTAAATTTTTAATTATTGTTTTTGATTCTTCTGTTAATTGTTTTTCATTAAGTTTAAGTATATTTTTTGTAGCATTAACAGTTTTTCCATTAACTGTTATTTCTTCTTTTTCAGCATTTGAGCAATATTCAGGTTTTATAACATTAACTATTTCATTTTTTAATATTTCCATAGCTTTTTGTATGTTTTCTTTTTTCTCAGTTAATTCTTTTTGACTATCAAAAATTTCATTAAAAGTTTTATAAGAATCACTATCTACGTCTACCTCAATGTATTTATCAAAGAAATCTTTTAAATATACATATGTTTTTTCATCTTTTACATTTGAATACATTTGAACATTTAATAAAGCTTTTTTATCATAATTTGATTCTAGATTCATTATGATTTGTTTATTTTCATTGTCTGTTTGTACTTCTAATCCTATGTCAGTATTGTTTATTAATGTTTTTATACTTTCGTCTATAGAATCCATATCTACCTTGGCGTCAAATTTTAATGAAACCTTAGCTGTTTTATATCCAATATCTTCTAATTGTTTTTCGTATGTATCTATTGTTGAGCTTACTAATCTTTTATAAATTTGATCAGCTTTTGTGTATACTCCAAAATAATAAGCAAGACCTGCTATTACAGCAACAATTAAAATAGCAATAATTGCTAATATAGCTCCTACTGGTCCTTTTCCTTTCTTTTTAGTTTGAGTTTGTTGGTTTGCATTGTAATTATTATAATTACTTGCATTTGTTTGTACATTAGTAGAAGTACCTGTGTTATCTGCAGTGTTTGAAACATTTGCAGTATTTTCAGTATTTACAGTATTTGCATTATTTACGTTTTCTTCTACTGGTGGCTGTACATTTTCATTTGTTTGGTTATTTTCTTCCATTTTTATTCCCCTTTCGATTTTATAATAACACTATATGTTACTGCTTAATAATTAATGTTATATCATAACATTTTTTTATTTTCAATACATTTTTTATTAAAAAGATAAATTATTATAAGCTCTTTTTTCATTAATTAAAACATTTTTTTCAAAACAACTAGACTTTTATATTTGTTTTGTGTATTATATATATTAATGAAATTGTTATTATATGGAGGTATACAAATGTCAAAATTTATTAGAGTATTTTCAGTTGTTTTAATTATTCTCGCACTAGCAATTAATGCCTATAGTATTTATGCTAGTGATATAGATATGAATCTTGCAGCCAACACTGCTAATTCTACAGAAAATGCTGTAACAGATAATTCAAATACTACTTCTCAAAATGTAGATGATCCACAACAAACACCAGATGGTACAACAAATGACGAAGTTGCTGCAAGTAGCGTTGGAACTATTTCTGAAGAAGGTTTAGGTCTTTCTAATGTTTTAAGTATTTTATTAATAACAGTTGGTGTTGTTTTAATTTTATTGGCTATCGCAATTATTATTAGATTAAAATAGACTTTAAAACTCTTAATGTTAAAATTAAGGGTTTTTTTATGTCTTTATTTTTATTAAATTTAAATTTCAAATTAATGTATATTTTATTTATAAAAACAAATACTAATATCGAGAATTTTTCAAACTCAAATTTTTAGGAGGTATTTATATGAAAAGAAAGGTTTTAATCATCTCGGTTATTGGTATTATTATTTCTCTTTTTTCTATATCTTATACATTTGCAGCTAATAATATGAATAACATGGCACAAGGAATTCGAAATGTTGTTGGTGGTGCTGAGAATGTAGTAGAAGGAGCCGGAAGTGCAGTTGGAAGAGTAGTACAAGATAGTATGAATACAATAGGAAATGGTGCAAGAAATATAGGAAGCGCTACTGAAAATACAGTAGGAACAATTACTAACAATGGTAATGATAAATATACTGCAACAAGAACTGCAACAGGGAATTCAACAACGAATAATTCATCAGGCATGTCTTCTACTGTATATACATGGATAATAATTGCAATCACAGCTGTAGGAATTGGTGTTTTGTTATGGTCTTACATTAGACAAAACAATAAAGATAATATGTACATTGATTCAAATGATAGATAATTTTTTAATTACAAGGGTTAATATTATGATTAACCCTTGTTCTATTTTGTTTTTCGTTATATAATATTATACAAATTGATTATAGGTAATCAATTACTCTTTACTTAGCATTTACTCAAAGAGTTAAAATACCTAAATACATATAAAGGATATATTTGTTTATGTCAAAGAAAATTATTGCTACCAACCCAACTGCAAGACACAATTATACTATTGAAGATACTCTTGAAGCTGGAATTGTCTTAACAGGTACTGAAATAAAATCCATACGTAATGGAAAAGTTAATTTAAAAGATAGTTATGCAAATATAAAAAATGGAGAAGCATTTATTTATGGTATGCATATTAGTCCATATGAACATGGAAATATATATAATAAAGATCCATTAAGGACAAGAAAATTGTTATTAACTAAAAGAGAAATTAATAAATTGACAGGATTAATTAAGCAAAAAGGTGTCTCTCTTGTCCCTATTTCTCTTTATTTTAGTGGAAACTTTTTAAAGATTGAATTAGGAATTGGGAAAGGAAAAAAACTTTACGATAAAAGAGCTGATATTGCAAAAAAAGATGCTGAACTTCGTATTAGAAGACAATTTGGCAAAGTTATATAAAAGGATTGGTGAATTATGTTATTAGCACTTTCAGGTGTTACAGGTATAGGTAAATCGTATTTCAAGGAAAAACTTGTAACAGAACTTAATTTTAATAAAGTAAATACCATAAGAACAAGGCCCATTAGAATTGGTGAAAGAAATGGTGTTGATGGAATATTTATTACAGAAAAAGAATTGGATGATTTTAAAAATCAAGATAAAATCATATATGATTTTAAGGTTTTTGGTGGCAGATATGCATATTTAAAAGAAGAAATTTTATCTGACAAAAATATGGTATTTGAAATGCATTATACAATGATTGATGACTGGAAAAAAATTAAGCCAGATATAAAAACTATATACATATTGCCTAAAAATATAGAAATTCCTAAAAAGAAAGCAAGAGAAAGAAATTTATCAAAAGAAAAAGAGATTGAAAGAATAAATGAAATAGATGAACAATATAATATGTTTATTAATGATATTAACTTTCAAAATAAGTTTGATTATATCTTATATAACAATTATGATGAAGAATCAAAACAACAGCTTTTAAATTTAGTCAAGAATATATTAAATAAATAAACGGAGGATTTTATGGATAATATAAATAAAAAGAATTGTACAAATAATACATACTTTAATTTAAATGATGATTTTGAAAAAATAATAAAAACCACACTATCTGATAAAAAGATACTTAATTTAAACCAAATACCAACAGGTTGGACTAATATTGTTTATGAGGTAGAAACAAATGATGGTAATTTCTTCTTCAGATTTCCAAGAGATGAATTCTGGTCAAGAACCATTGTAAAAGATTATGAATTTTCTAAATATATTTATAATAAAACTGACTTTGACACTGTTAAATTAAAATTATTTTATGATAATAATAGGCCTTTTAGTGTACATAAAAAAATACCTGGTACTCCCCTTGCTGAGAAAATGAATAATCTTGATTCTAATGAAATTAAAAATATATCAGGTGATATCTCGAAATTTATGTATCAACTTCATTGTCTAGATTTTGATAAAAGTCAGATTTTCGAAACAAACAACATCGGTCTTGAACTACCGGATTTTTTAAATGAGCTGTTGAATGTTCACGTTGATAAAAAAGATATGAATTTTTGGAATCCCTCTTCCCTTTCTTCCAACGAAAATTGTTTGGTTCATGGAGACTTAAATTCTAGCAACATACTACTAAACGAAGATAATAAAGTAACAGCAATTATAGATTTTGGATTTGGAGGTTTTGGAAATAAATATAATGATATTGGAAGAATTATCGGAAGATGCCCTGATACATTTAAAAACGAAATAATAAAAAGCTATGAGTCTTATTCAAACGCAAAATTGGATAATAACTTTTTAGATAGCAATATAGAAATATGGTCTAATATAGATAACAGTTATATTAATTATATGAGAAAAATAGGAATATACGATTAAACGCCAAAAAGAAAAATAGAAGTTTTATATTTATACAATATTAAAACTTCTATTTTTCTGTATTTTTTATTTAATTATTAGATTTATATTTTAACTTATCTTTTAAGCTTTGTTACTAGATCCAAATACATCTCTTATTTTATGTTTTACCGTTTGTTTTATTTGTTCTCTTGCTGGAGTTAAATATGCTCTTGGATCAAATTTAGAAGGTTCTTCTACAAAAACTTTTCTAATTGCTCCTGTCATAGCTAATCTTAAGTCAGTATCTACATTTATTTTTGAAACGCCTAACATACTTGCTTGATGTAATATTTCATCTGGTACACCTTTAGCTCCAGGTATATCTCCTCCGTACTTATTGCACATTTCAACAAGTTCTGGTATTACAGTTGAAGCACCATGTAAAACTATAGGAGTGTGTGGCAATCGTTCTTTTACTTGTTGTAAAATATCAAACCTTAGCTTTGGCTCTCCTTTAAATTTGTATGCGCCATGACTTGTTCCTATAGCTATTGCTAGAGAATCACATCCTGTTCTTTCTACAAACTCTTTTGCTTGGTCTGGATCTGTGAACATTGCATCAGCTGATTTAACATTAACTTCATCTTCAATTCCTGCAAGTTTTCCAAGTTCAGCTTCTACAACTACTCCTTTTGAATGAGCATAATCAACCACTTTCTTTGTTAATTCAATATTTTCTTCAAAATCATATTTAGATCCATCTATCATAACAGATGAAAATCCATTATCTATACACATTTTACATGTTTCAAAATCTGGACCATGGTCTAAATGCAAAGCAACTGGTATATCGTATTGATCTAAAGCAGCCTCCACCATTTTTCTCAAATATCCAATTCTTGCATATTTAATAGCACTTGATGATGCTTGTAATATAACTGGTGAATTTTCTTCAGCTGCAGCATCTGTTATAGCCTGTATAATTTCCATGTTATTTACATTAAAAGCACCTATTGCAAAATGCTCTCTCATTGATTTTTCAAACATATCTTTAGTTGTTACTAATGACATAAAAAATTCCTCCTCTACTTTTTCTTTTGATATTATATATTACATTTTTTTAATATTCAATAGTTTTAAAAAAAGATTAAGGTTCGTATGTAAAACACGAACCTTAACTTGGTTTTGCCTTTAGAGACTTTGAAATAGAATTGAAATTACTCGAATTTTGTAGGCAACGTACGAATAAGTCCATACGGGCCAATTCTAAAGCAGTAATCTCTGTTTAAGATTGCCACATTCGCCGGATTCACTTCTTCAGCAATTCTTTCTGAAAATTTGAGTTTAGTTTCAGCCTCTCCATGATTAACCAGAACCATTCTAAGATCTTCAAACTGTTTCAGAAATTCAATCATTTCATCTGCTTTTGCATGTGCAGAGAACTCTGTGGTATATTCTACCTTCGCTCTCTTTTTACAGATAAGACCGCTGATGTTTACCATCTCGCCCATTTTTGCCGATTTTAACTTTTCTCCAAGGGTACCTTCAGCTGTATAACCCGTAAAGTGAAGCGTACAGTTTTTTCTGGTGATGTAGCTAGGAATATATACCTGAGCAGGTCCATAAGTACCCATGCCAGAAGTTGTAACTATAACCTTTGAATCACTGCTTTCAATTATTGATTCTCTGTCTTCTCTTCCTACCATTATTAAGTTTTCAGGTAAAAAGTCAAACATTCTACCATCTATACCTAAGTCCTGGTTCTTATACAACCTTGTATACTGTTGTGCAAGTTTACCGTCGAAATAAATTGGTATATCCTTAGAAAGTTCCCCTTTTTTCTGCATACATTTTAAGATGTAGAGAATTTCCTGTGCTCTTCCTAATGAGAAAACCATGCTAATGAAAGTACCGTTATTAGAAATACAATCAATAAGATTTCTTTCAAATGTACCAGACATAGCATCTGTTTCGGACGATTCCGTTGTTCCATATGTGCTTTCTTGCACAATTGTGAGGGGAAGCTTTCTTATCCATTCAGGAATTTTGGGAACAGTAAAGAACATATTCTTATTGCTCCAGTCTCCTGTAAAAAGGATATCTCTTTCTTTACAGCCAGGATATTTGATCTGAACCAATATCAGAGCCGCACCAACAAGATGACCATTTTTAATAAATGTAACCGTAATATGATCATCAATGCTGATGTTCTGCTTAAACGTACATGGTATCAACTTGTGGCATGTTTCAGAAACATTTGCTTCCGAATACAGTTGAGGCTCATGATTCCGCTTTGCAAGATCTTTTAAAACCTTGTATGAATCATACAAAGCATATGGCATAAACTTGCATGTTGCCTCACTTGCGTAGATTGGTCCTGTGAAACCTTTTTTAAGCAGCAACGGTAATCTGCCAATGTGGTCCACATGATTGTGCGTTATCAACGCAAAATCAATGTTCTTTCCATCGAAAGGAAATTCTTTGTTGTATTTAGAATAATCCTTCTCTTGGAATAGTCCGCAGTCTACAATAAACCGCGTAGTGGTTTTGTCGGGATACTTCACAATCAAAAGATTGCAGGATCCGGTAACTTCCGGTTGTGTTGCCATTATATCGACAAACATATTCTCCTTCATTCCCATAAAGGTGTAAACCTCCTTGATAAAATTATTTAATCAAGGTACTTCTTTTAGTAATACAGCTATAGAGGCCTTGATATTTTGATTATACAACAAAATACGACCTTTTTCAACTATTTCATGATTATATATTAATGATTATTATCATTTCTATAGCTACTACACATTGATTCATCTGATTGTTTTGTATTACATCCAATAATAGGTGTTACAATTATTTGTTCTAGTTCACATTGTTGTTTTCCTTCATCATTATATTTACAACTTGTAACTGTACAATTTATTTTTTGATTTTTTTCCATAAAAAATAGCCTCCTTTTGTAATAGTATGGCTATCTTTTTATAAAATATTATTTTTGTTTTTAATTTTTAATTGATTTGTTCTTTCTTTTCTTTTTCATTTTCTAGTCTGTTACATTCTGTTTGCGATATAACATTACAACTTTCAGGATCTTTGAAGCTTAAATACCAACTCATTCCGTTTTTTTCTTCGGCAATTTCCTTATTTCTCGCAATTAATGCTTCAAAAGTCTTTGGTGGTGGTATGATCATTGGTTCACATGGAACCCAATTTGCCGGTGTGCTTCCATTATTACAATCTGCTACTTGAAGTGCTTGTAATGCCCTTAATATTTCCGGAATACATCTACCAACATTCATAGGATAAATCAGAATAAGTCTTATTATTCCTTTATCATCAATAATATATACGTTTCTAACTGTTTCAGTATTACTTACATCACTTGAAATCATTCCATACTTTCTTGATATTTCAGCATTTCTGTCTGCTATGATTGGAAAAGGTATACGTATTCCTGTTTTACAGAAAATGTCGTAAGCCCATGCTAAATGAGAAGAATTGCTATCGACACTTAATCCGATTAAACATGCATTTAATTTTTTAAAATATGTATTTGCCCTCGAAAATGCAATCATTTCTGTTGTACATACGGGGGTAAAGCACGCATCTTTGGGTGTAAATTCAACTATTAAGATTTTCTTAATAATTTGATTTTTTAATTCAGAGTCGTCTATTTGAACTATTCTAATTTTTCGAATAGTTCAAATATTTTATATCATTTTTAAAAATCATCATTCATTAAAAAGTCGAATATATTAATGTGTTTAATTCCATCTCTTGAATAATCTTCTTCATCTAATGAAATAACATATCTTGTATATGAATCATCAATTCCAGTGTATGCTCCAAATTCTCTGTCTTTAGTCTCTTCTTCTGATAAAGAATAGCATACTTGAATATATTTCAAGTCTTTATTCTTTGTTGCAACAAAATCCACTTCACCTTTTTTAGTTTTTCCTATATATACTTCATAACCTTTAGCAATTAAATCGTTATATACTATATTTTCAAGTGAATTTGAATAATTAACTTCTTTATTATTAGTTTTTATTTTTTTAACTCCTAAATCAGAAGCATAATATTTATTTAATGTTTTTAATACACTTTTTCCTTGAATATCATATCTATATACTTTATTCATTATAAATGTTGAACATAAAGCTTCTAAGTAATTATATAGTGTATCAGTAGCAATTTCATGATGTTCACTTTTTAAATAATTTAAAACATTATTAGCTGAAAATTCTTTACCTTCTGTTTCTAAGACATATTGTAATATTTTATTGAATGATGTTATATCTTTTATATTTAATCTTTCTACAACATCTTTTAATAATATTGAATCATATACATCTGATATATAGTTTAATTTTGCTCTCTCATTATCAAAAGAAAATCTTTGTGGAAGAGATCCCCATTCAAATATGTCTAGCAATAATTTTTTATAATCTTCTTTTTTTATGTTTTTAAATTCTACTATTTCTTTAAATGTTAAAGGTTGAACCCTAAAACTTACATATCTTCCTGATAAATCTGTAGATAATTCTAAAAAAGTCATTTTACTATTAGAACCAGTTATAAAAATACTATACTGATTTGTAATTCTTAAAGAGTTAATTCCTTTTTCAAAATCTTCAACTTTTTGAATTTCATCTAAAAAAACATAATATTTATTTTTATTCTTTGTAAGACTCTTTATATAATCATTTAAATCTTTAGCCGTTTTAATAGAACTATAATCTAATGATTCAAAATTTATATATATTATTTGTTCTTCATTAATTCCTTTTGACTTTATTTCATCTATTATCTGTGTTAAAATAACCGATTTACCGCTTCTTCTTAATCCATAAATTATTTTAATTAAAGATGTTTCATCATAAAAATCTCTTATTTCACTTAAATATTTTTCTCTAATTAACATATCAGTTCACCTCAAATATATTTTAACATATATTCAAATATTTGTAAAGTTATTTTGATACACTGGAATAACTTTTAATTTTCGACATTTATTTTGATATAATGGAATAAATTTTATATCATTTTATCGATGTCTGTTTTTAGCTTAAATCTAATGGTTTTATCTTTATGTATATAAATTTTATCAATTATCATTTGTAATATAATTCTGCTTGGTTCTTTTGCGTTTATAATCTCATCAAAATACTCTAATGAAGTTTTTAATTTTGTTAGTTTTTCTTCTAAATTTTTCTTTTCATCATTTTGAATTGCTTCTTGCAAGTAGGTAATACTTTGCATTTTTTCTTTTTCTAATTCTTTGTATGTATTTTCTATAATTTCTCTTTGCATAGAATTATTGCAAGATGCCATTTCTTTTATTTTTTGATTAATTAGCATTTTATATTCTTCATTTAGAATATTTAATTTGTTTTGTAGCTTAAATTTATCATTATTGTTGTTGTTTTGTTTTTGTTCTAATTTTATAGATTTTATTTCTTTTAAATACTTTTGTTTAGTAAGCTTTAAGAATTCCTTTAAATGAATTAATATATCTTTTTCTTTAACCTCATGGCAATTACATGCTTTTGTACTATATTGCCTATACTTTGAACAATCATACCCTTTTTCCTTAACTTTCCTTTTTATAGTAATACCAGACATTCCTGATCCACATTCATTACATACACACATTCCTGAAAAATAATAATTTTGCTTTTTATTAGCACCTGAAATATTGTTCTTATATCTTTTATCTCGTAACTCTTGAGCCAGTTTAAACATCTCTTTTGAAATAATTGCCTCGTGATGATTTTCAAATATAAAATGTTCTTCTTTAGGCAATTTTACAATCTTTCCTCTAATATTGATACTTCTCTTTTTATGAGTAACAAGAGTTCCAGTATATACTTCATTTTTTAAAATATTACTAACCATATCTTTTGTCCATTTATCTTGAACTTTATGCTTATATACTCTTCCTCGTTCTAAATGTTTCATTCTGTAATATTCTGATGGTGTAGGGAATTTATATTTTGTATTTAATATCTCACTAATTTTTTGAAAGCCATATCCATCTTCTAAATATAACTTAAAGATTAATTCAATAACTGGTCGTATTTCATCTATTACATAAAGCATTGGTATGTCATCTTTAAAAACTTTTTCATATCCATAATAATTTCCCATAATTAATCTACCTGTTTTTTGTTTAGAATACATATGGTCTCGAGTTTTTTTAGAGCATTCTTTAACATATCTTTCATTAAACCATGTTGTTATTCCTATCATATCATCTCTGTCATTTAAAACATCATAAGAACCGCCCATTTCAGATACTGCTATTAAGTTTTTTTGCATATTTTTAAAGTCATCAATTAAAACTAAAACTCGTCCGTTATTTCTACCAATTCTTGATAGGTCTTTTACTATAACTACATCTACGCTTCCTCCTTTTACTTTTTCAATCATTTTTGTAAATTCAGGTCTATTAAAAGTATATCCCGAAACATTGTCATCTATGTAGAAGTCTGAGATATTCCAATTTCTAGTTGTTGCATAGTCTGTTATAATTCTTTTTTGCTCTTCTATACTAGAATAATTTTCTTTATCTTCATCTCTAGACAATCTACAATATCCTACAACAGTTATTTTTTCCTCCAATTCTTGCCTGATATTGCTTGTGCTGATGTTAGCATACGTTTCTATTTAATTTCACTTGTTTTATAACCATTCTTTCAAGAATCTCGGGATAATTCTCTTTACCGGTTACAAAAATAGCCACACTACATTTTTCTTGTTTATACTTTTTAACTAAATCATTTGTTACTTTTTTCTGGAGTTCTTCTTCTGTTAAATAAATTTGAATATACTTTGTATTAATAACTTTACAAGAAGTAATTTGCATTTTTGATTAACTCCTCCATAATATTTTCTAAGTAAATATTATGCAAAAGAAAATCCTTATATATCTCTTTTAGTCTGAATTATTTTTTTAAATTAATAATACCTTTGTTTTATAATTTTTCTACAACACACCCATATTTTATATACTAAAGGTCCAAAATATCTGTATACATGAATATAGGACCTGCAAAGCAAGTCCCATACTCGTTTAGATTCTCTTCAGTGAGCAGTGCTACTTAAAGCACAAGCAAACCTACACATAAAATGGGCCAATGATCATCCTTATCAATATAGGTAAGGTTAGCAAGCTGATAGGTAGACCACGAATACTCGCAATAACCACCCGCATTCCAAAAGCCTCTAGCCTTCCGATTTGAAACCGCCAAAATTTTAAACGTGTTTGAAAGATCACAAATTCCACAAATGCATCTTGATCCTGTTAGTTCAAAAGGATCATTTTTTGGTGTCTTTTTAGAATTATGGTAATTTTCCAACTTTCTTGAGTCAATCACTACCCAATTCAATGCCTTTTTAACACATTTACCTTCTTTCACCAACTGATTAATCAGCCATACTAAAAAAGCATAGTACTGATAATCAGTTGCAAGGTGCCACTGTTTGCCTTCAACATGAGGCATATTCTTGGCTGTTTTGACCCACCACTTGGCGGAATTTCCTATAGCTGGAGGCATACCCTTATTAAACGTAACCATATGGTCACCAACCTCAACAGGGTCATAAATTGCTCTGTAGAAAGCTTCAATTCTCGCCTCCTTAACCTCAGCAACTGCTTCAATAAAATCATTGATGCCTTTATTTGTTGGCTTAAAGTTCAGAACTGCATCAAAGAAGCCTTCCTCCTGTGGATCGATTTTCACCAGTCGCTTATCAGTGAGAGATGTAATTGTTGAAATTTCCACCTCTTTTGTGTAATCTCCTTTTGTGTAATCTCCGAATCCTATCATAATACTATTACCTCCTAAGTAATACACTTCTGGAGGTTATGCTACCCCCTCCAGAAAACTGTTTTAAATATTATTTTCTAAAGTATAAGTAGCATTATAACTTTATGATATTGTAATTATATCATTTTTTTATGTAACTTGCAAATTTAAACCATCTATCTAACCTATCATCGGCAGATTTTACCCAACAATATCAAGTATTTCATCTATTCGCCCAAAGATGCAGACTTTACGGGGGTAAAAGCCTTCAATTTGGGGATATTATATTAATCGGCTAATTTCAGGTTTTAGCTCGAATTTCACACTTTTATCGTGATAAATCCATATTTTATCAATTAAACACTCTAAAATATATCTATT
>ENA-OOSB01000036-OOSB01000036.1-human-gut-metagenome-genome-assembly--contig:-NODE-36-length-74478-cov-5.841568_pt1 | contig 74478 bp, 82 predicted proteins | sample MGYA00241173_ERZ501204 | MGnify/ENA primary metagenome ERZ501204 (study PRJEB25962, sample SAMEA1965384) | human gut metagenome | biome: human gut; feature: human-associated habitat; material: faeces...
GCCGCTTGAACGGCAGCAACGTCGGCAGCGCCTACGGGGTTCGCCCTGCCATTTCTCTCAAATCTTGTGTCAAGACAAGTGGAGGAGATGGCTCTGCAACTAACCCATATACAATTTTAGATACAGAAACAGGTTGCTAATGTGACCTGTTTTTAGTATAATATTAATGAAGGAGAAGATTTTATGAATTTTCAAAAAGTAGAACTTTCTAGTGTAGCAGTTAGAACTACTCAATATCCAACTGATAACTTACCAGAATTTTTAATTGTAGGTAGAAGTAATGTTGGAAAAAGTAGTTTTATAAATACACTAGTTAATAGAAAAAGCTTGGCAAGAACAAGTGCTAAACCAGGAAAAACACAAACACTTAATTTTTATAATATAGATGATATGTGTTATATAGTAGACGTCCCAGGTTATGGTTATGCTGCAGTATCAAATGCTAAACAAGAAAAATTTGGTCTTATGATTGAAGAATATATAATGAATAGACCAAACTTAAAACATGTTTTCTTGCTTATTGACTATAGACATAAACCAACAGAGAACGATCTTATCATGTATGACTTTTTAAAATATTATAACCTACCAGTAACAGTAGTATGTACTAAATATGATAAAGTAAAAAAATCTCTAAAAGATAAACAAAACAAAATAATTGAAAACACAATAGATGTTGCAATGGGAGATGAAATAATATACTTTAGTAAAATAACAAAAGTAGGTAGAGATAAAATAATTAGCATTATGGAAAGTAAAATAAACAATTAAAAAACAGGAGGGTTTTATGGTTAAAAATATAGGAGTATTTAAAGATTTTAATGATGATAGCATAAAAAGTGTTTTCAAAACTGAAAACAATGAAATAATAGAAATGACTCTTTTACAAAATAAAGAATATGAAGATATAATATGTGTTCCAACACATCACTTCTGTAACTTAGGATGTAAAATGTGTCATTTAACTAATAACAAACTTAATAAAAATATGGTTGGAATAACTATAGAAAACTTTTTAGAGAGCCTAATGTATAGTTTAAGAGTTCAAGAAACTAATACTAAAAGAACTAATAAAAAAAGATTATTAATTAGTTTTATGGGAGTAGGAGAACCTCTTTTAAATATAAATTTAATAAAAAAAGTTTATAAATATGAAAGTTTAATAAAAGAAAACTTGGGTTATGAAAGTGTTGCCTATGCATTAAGTACAATGATGCCAAATGAGGAATTAAAAGGGTTAACTGAATTTGTAAACACCAACAACATGCCTTTAAAAATACATTTTAGTTTGCATTCACCAATAGATGAAAAAAGAAAGGCTTTAATACCATTTACAAAAGTAACTGTTTCCGAAGCATTAGACTTACTAAAAAACTATAGTGATATAATAAGTAAAAACGAAACTATTATGAATAAACATAAATTACATCATAAAAGTAATGACTTAGTGGAAATACATTATACATTAATTAAAGGAATAAATGATACTTCTATAGAACTAAATGAATTAGTTAATCTACTAACTGATAAAAATATTACTATTAAATTTATTAGATTTAATCCAAAAGAAGAAATGAAAATAAGTCTAGAAGAAAATAAATGGTGTGAAGAATTAAGCAGTCATAATATCAAAGTAAAAACCTACACCCCACCTGGTAAAGAAATAGGTGCTTCATGTGGAGAATTTACTCGTCATTATTATCATGAAGAAATAGAAACTCTTTCTGACTTAGAAGAATTTAATAAATGGAAAAACATACATCAAATATATGAAAGTCAAAGAACTGATAACTTGTCATGGGATGAATACTTTATGTCTGTTGCAAAACTAACATCTATGAGAAGTAAAGACCCAAATACCCAAGTGGGTGCAGTAGTAGTAAGTAAAGATAACAGAATACTTTCAATTGGATATAATGGAAGTCCAAATAACTATGATGATATAAGGTTCCCATGGAAAAGAATCGGACCCAAACTAGAAACTAAGTATCTATTTGTAGTACATGCTGAAAGGAATGCAATACTAAACTATTTAGGTAACAGAACAGACTTTCAAAATGCAAAAATATATGTAGACTTATTCCCATGTAATGAATGTGCTAAAGAAATAATTCAGTCAGGTATAAAAGAAGTAATATATTTATCAGATAAATATGCTAATACTGAAGAAACAATTGCGTCTAAACAACTATTTGACATGTGTGGAGTAAAATATAGACAATTAAATATAGATAAAGAAGTAACATTAAAACTAAAAATATAATTAAATAATAGAAAAAGATTACCTAAAATAAGGTGATCTTTTTTGTAAAGTTATATTTAATTGATTGATTTGTATTTATTTTTATGATATATTTATTTTAGAAAGTAGGTACAAAATGAAAAAAATAATAATATTATTAATATCTCTATTTATAATAACTGGATGTACAAAAAATACAAATGAATTAGTAATGGTCACAGAAGCAGGATTTGCTCCTTATGAATATTATGAGGGTGGAGAAATTGTTGGAGTAGACGTGGACATTGCTAAATATATTGCTTCATCATTAAATAAAAAACTTGTAATAAAAGATGTGAGTTTTGATTCTATTATAAATGAAGTAAAATCTGGAAAAGCAGACTTTGGAGCAGCAGGAATAAGTTATACTCCTGAAAGAAGTCAAGAAGTAGATTTTAGTATAAATTATTCTACAAGTAAGCAAGTTATTATTGTAAAAAGTAGTAGCAGTATAAAAGGACCAAATGACATAAATAACAAGAAATTGGGTGTACAACTAGGTAGTATAGCAGATACTTATTTAACTAAGAATTATAAAAATAGTACTATTACTAGACAAAAGAAATATTTAACTTTAGTAGAAGACTTAAAAAGTGATAAAGTAGATGCTATTGTTATGGATTTATTACCTGCTAAAGAAATAATAAAAGTTAATAAGGGTTTAATTATATTAGATGAAGAATTAACACATGATGAGTATGGGATGATAGTTAAAAAAGGTAATGAAGAATTATTAAGTAGTATTAATAAGTGTTTAGAAGAATTAAAAAGTAGTGGAAAAATAGATGAATATATTATAAATCATACAAAGTAGGTGTGTTATGAAAGAAATGATATATAAAACTTTAATATTAGATGATAGATATAAATATATCTTGAGTGGCTTATTAAATACAATAGTAATGGCCTTTTTTGCGGTTATTATAGGTATTATATTAGGGTTAATAGTTTCTATAATAAGAAATGATTATGAAGTAAATAAAAAACATAAAATATTAAATTTTATTAGTAAAATGTATGTAGAAATAATAAGAGGCACTCCAGTAATATTACAACTTATGATAATATATTATGTAATATTTAAAAGTGTTAATATAAATATAATATTAGTAGGAATAATAGCATTTGGAATAAATTCTGGTGCTTATGTAAGTGAAATAATAAGAAGTGGAATAAAAAGTATAGATAAAGGTCAAATGGAAGCGGGACTTAGTTTAGGACTTAAATATAAACAGGTAATGAAATTAATTGTACTTCCAGAGGCTTTTAAAAATATTTTACCATCACTAGGAAACGAGTTTATAACATTATTAAAAGAAACATCAGTAGGAGCATATATTGGTATAATTGAGTTAACCAAGTCAGGAGACATAATAGCATCTAGGACATATGATTACTTCTTCCCATTAATCATAGTAGCGCTTGTTTATCTAATATTAACACTTAGTTTATCTAAGATGGTTAATGTAATGGAAAGGAGACTTAATAATGTTAGAAGTTAAAGATCTTACTAAAAGTTTTGGAAGTTTAAAAGTATTGAAAGGTATTAGTTTCAAAGTAGATAAAGGAGAAGTATTAGTTGTAGTAGGACCAAGTGGATGTGGGAAAAGTACACTTTTAAGATGCTTAAATTTATTAGAAAAAGCAGATACTGGTAGTATTAAGTTTCAAAGAGTAGATATAACTAAAAAGAATATAAATGTTAGTCACGTAAGAGAAAAAATGGGTATGGTTTTTCAAAACTTTAATTTATTTCCTCATTTAACTGTTTTAGAAAATCTTACTCTTGCACCAACTACATTAAAACTTATGTCCAAAGAAAGTGCTAACAAAGAAGCACTTAAGTTATTAGAGAGTATTGGTTTACTTGATAAAAAAGATGAATACCCAGATAACTTAAGTGGTGGACAAAAACAAAGGGTAGCAATAATAAGAAGTTTAATAATGAAACCGAAAATAATGCTTTTTGATGAACCAACTAGTGCATTAGATCCTGAAATGGTTAGTGAAGTATTTGATTTAATTAAAAAGTTAGCAAGTTCTGGAATGACTCTAATAATAGTAAGTCATGAAATGAGGTTTATTACTGAGGTATCTAATCATGTAATATTTTTAGATGATGGTAATATAATTTTTGATGGAACAAAAGAAGAAATGAAGATAACTAAAAATAAACGAATAAAAGATTTTTTAAAAAGTCATAAAAAGTAAATAAGGTACTTTAAAGAAGTACTTTTTTTATAATAATTTTTTTATAAATTACATCTGTCTTTTATCGATTTACAATTATAGGTAGATTATTCATTTTCTGAAAACAATAGATATTTTACCGATATCGAAAGAAGATTTTGTTAAATTAAAGGTGACAAAAATTTAGATAAGGTTATTAAAAATATTGAAAAACTTGATATAGATTAGAAACAATATAATTTGATTAAAAGTTCAAATAATTACCCAGCACTACAACAATCAATATCAGGTATATATAAAATAGCTAACAAATTATTTGCAGGTGTTACAGTTTCATTACTATTATTTTTATGGATGAATGCTAGAAAAAAAGAAATTGCAATTTTACTTTCATTAGGAATTTCAAAAGCTAAAATATTTGGACAATTTGTTATTGAACTAGTATTTATATCAATCCCAGCATTTATAGGATCATACTTTCTATATGTTTATACAGCAAGTATGATTGAAAATAACATATTAAGTAAAGTCACTGGTGCTATAGCAAAACAAATTATTAAACAAGGAGCCTATAGTCAACTTGGAGGTGGAGCTGAAGTATATGGATTTAATAAAACACTAACAAGTTTAGAAATTAATATATCTCCAAAATTAATGATATATGTACTTTTATTAATATCTTCATCTAGTAGTTTAAAAAAGAGTCCAAGAGAATTATTAATTTATACAAAGTAATTAATAATATAGTTATAATTTAATCTTTGTAAAAAGTATTAATTTTTTTATTGATTTCGGTAAAAGTATGATATAATTTAAATATAGAGAGGAGAGTTATGAAAAAACAAAATTTTTTAATTATAGGATTGATATTATTAGCAATTATAGCATTTATAACATTTATAGTAGTGTCAGGTAGTGGTGACAAAGGTAGTTTTAATACAACGAAAGATATAAAAACTTTAATTAATACCATAAATAAAGATAATAAAGATATTTTACCTGAACTTGAAACTATGAAAATAAATGTGAAGAATATTGATGAAGTTACTAGCTATACTGGTTTAAAAACAAATGATGGAATTGAATCAATTACTGTATCAGTACCAGTGATGACCTCACAAGCTTATTCAGTGGCTATTGTTAAAGTTAAAGATAATGTAGATGTAGAAAAAATTAAACAAGAAATGCTAGATAATATTGATATGAGACGTTGGATTTGTGTTTCTGCAGAACAACTATATATCACAAATAGTGGTAATTTAATATTCTCTGTGATGGCTGATAAAGATATAGCTGAAACTATATATAATGATTTTAAGAAATATGTAAATAATAATATTGGAAAAGAATTAGAAAAATCAAATGATGAAGAAAATATAGAACTTCCACCAGAAATGCCAGCAGCAGAATAACGAAGCACCTTTAAGGTGCCTTTTTAAAAGGAGGATAAAATGTTATTTACTAGTATTAGTTTTTTATATTATTTTTTACCAGTGTTAATTCTTATATATTTTTTAACACCTAAAAAGTATAAAAATATTATTTTATTAATTGCTTCTTTAGTATTTTATTTTTACGGAGAACCTAAATATGTTTTTTTAATGATTATAGAAATTATTATTGCTTATATAGGGGCTATTTTAATTGATAAATATAAAAATCAAAGTAAAAATATATTAATAACAACTTTATTTATACATATATTTTTATTAATAATATTTAAATATACTGATTTTATTATACAAGCAATTAATGATATATCTAATGCTAATATTAAATTATTGAATATTGCATTACCAATAGGAATATCATTTTATACATTTCAAATTATAAGTTATGTTATTGATGTATATAATGGTAAAGTTAAAGTTCAAAAAAACATTATAAAATTAGCAACATATGTATCTTTATTTCCACAGTTAGTCGCTGGACCTATTGTTAGATATCAAACAGTAGAAAAAGAATTAGATGATAGGGTACATAGTTTTAATAATTTTGCATATGGTATAAGAAGATTTACTATTGGTCTTGCTAAAAAAGTATTAATAGCAAATGCTTTGGGAGAACTTTGTACTAAAGCTTTTGCTCTAAATGAAACAACTGTAATATTTTATTGGATATTTGGTATAAGTTATATGCTAGAGTTGTATTTTGATTTTTCTGCTTATAGTGATATGGCTATAGGTCTTGGAAGAATATTTGGATTTCATTTTCCTGAAAACTTTAATTATCCATATATATCAAAAAGTATAACTGAGTTTTGGCGTAGATGGCACATCTCTCTTAGTACATGGTTTAAAGATTATGTTTATATTCCACTTGGAGGTAATAGAAATGGTATATATAAACAAATAAGAAATATTTTAATAGTATGGTTATTAACCGGAATATGGCATGGAGCTAATTGGACTTTTTTAATATGGGGATTATTGTTTGGAATTATTCTTATAATAGAAAAATTATGGCTTAATAAGTTTGTGGAAAAATTACCTTCTTTTATAAGAAGAATATATGTGTTATTTATTGTCATGATATTATTTATTATATTTAATTCTGACAATATGCAAGTGGCTTTAACTAGTATTAAAGGGTTATTTGGTATGAATGGAGAAGTTTTTATTAATAATTATACACTTCATTATTTAAAGAGTTATTCACTAGTATTAATTATTGCTTTACTCGGTTCTACACCATTAATTAAAATATTAATAGATAAATTAAGAAAAAATAAATATTTAAATAACATAATTAATATTTTAGAACCAATTTTAATAGTTGTGATATTATTTGTTGTTACTTCTTATTTGATAGATAATTCATATAATCCATTTTTATATTTTAGATTTTAAGGAGGTTATACATGAGCGATAAAATTAAAGATATAGTTGTAACTATAGTATTTCTTATTACTATAATTTCATTATTTTTGATTAATATTATAAAAAAAGATACTGACATTTCCATAGCAGAAAGAAGAAAACTCGCTACTATGCCAGAATTAACTACTAAAAGTTTGTTTGATGGTACATATTTTAAGAAATTTGATTCCTATGTTACGGATCAGTTTATTGAAAGAGATACTTTTAGAAAAATTAAAATAGATATAGAATTATCTACTAAAGGTGAATATAATAATTTATATATGTATGATGATTATATTGTTGAAGAAATATTTCCTTTAAATACTAATTCTATTAATAATTTAACAAATAAGATTAATTATATAAAAAATACATATTTAAGTAATAATAGTAACATTTATTATACTATTATACCTGATAAAAATTATTTTGTTAATAAAGGTAATTTAAAACTTGATTATAATAAATTACAAGATATAATGAAAAGTAATTTAACAAATCTTAATTATATAAATATATTTGATAAATTAACACTTAATAATTATTATAAAACTGATACTCATTGGAAACAAGAAGATTTATTTGATGTTGCAAATACTATTGCTAAACAAATGAATTTTGATATAACTAATAACAATGTTATAAATACTGTTACTACTTTTAAAGGGAGTTATGCTGGTAGACTATCAGTAACTAAAGATATTGATACTATAAAAACTATATCTAACCCATCTACTCTTAATAGTAGTGTATATAATTATGAAACTAAAAAATATACACAAATATATGATTATGACAAACTAAAATCATTAGATAAATATGATATATATTTATCAGGAGCATCTTCTATTATAGATATTGTTAATCCCACTTCAAATAGTAATAAAGAATTAATTGTTTTTCGTGATTCTTACGGTAGTAGTTTAATTCCTTTATTACTAGAGGGTTATAAGAAGATTACTGTTATTGATATTAGATATGTTTCTTCAAGAATTTTGAATAATTATATAAAGTTTAATAATCAAGATATACTTTTTATGTATAGTATATTAACTATAAATAATAGTTTTTCTATGAGATAAGGAATCTAGTTAATTAGATTCCTTTTTTCTTTTGTTAACTAATTAATAAAATGTTTCAGTTATATTTTTTCCGAAAATGAAAAAAATTAAATAAAATTAGTGTTAAAAATAAATGAAATGTGATAAAATGTAGATGAGATAGAGTGTGTTCTTTGTTGAAGATAAGACTCTTACTTATTTTTTAGTAATTGTTCATAAGGAATATAATTAGTAATGTGAAATAGAGGTGAATAATATGAAAAATATTTATATAATAACTGGAGCAAATGGCTTTCTTGGAAACAATATTGTAAGATTACTTGAAAAAGATAACAATAACGAAATAAGAGCATTGATTTTACCTAATGATAAAACAGATGCTCTAAAAGGACTTAAATGCGAAAAATTTTATGGTGATGTAACGAAACTAGAAACATTAGAAGATATATTTAATATAGATCAACAGATTAAAGAAAAAGTGAATGTTTATGTTATTCATTGTGCTTCAATAGTATACCTTGATAGCAAATATAATGAAAGAGTATATCAAGTTAATGTTGAAGGTGCTAAAAATATTATTAAAAAAACCAAAGAAATAAATGCTAAACTAGTATATGTTAGTAGTGTACATGCAATAGAAGAAAAAGTTAATAATGAAGTAATGGATGAAAATGCAAGTTTTGATCCAGATAAAATTGTTGGTTTATATGCAAAGACTAAAGCTGAAACAACAAGGTATGTATTTAATGAAGTTAAAAACAATAATTTAAATGCTTGTGTTGTCTTTCCGTCAGGTCTATTAGGAGTAAATGATTTTACCAATACTAATATGACAGTTTTAATAAAAAAAATCTTAAATAAAAAGCTTCCTTCAGTAACCGATGGTGGATATGATTTTGTTGATGTAAGGGATGTTGCTAGAGGTGTTATTAATGCTTGTATTAAAGGAAAAAAAGGAGAAGGATATATTTTATCAGGTGAATATGTAAGTATTAGAAAAATAGCTGATTTAGTATGTGAGTATGGTGGTATTAAACCAATAAAAAGAATTGTTTCAATAAATATGGTTAAATATATTGCTCCATTATTTGAAATATATTATAAGTTTAGGAAAAAGACACCTTTATTTACTAAGTATTCATTATATACATTAAAGGCTAATGCTAATTTTACAAATGAAAAAGCTAAAAAAGAATTAGATTATCAAACAAGAAGTATTAAATATACAATTAAAGATTTAGTTAATGAAATAAAAAGTAATAATAATTTATTATAGAGTAGTATAGTTTTGATTTTTAGTATTTGAGGAAAGATTTATAATTAATAATCTTTCTTTTTTACTAATTTAGTCATATATAATTAACTTTATTTTTTAAGTGTTATTATTTTAGAATAAAAGAAATTAGTTTATATGTTTTTTTAGTTGAAAAAGTACTCATTTACTGGTATACTTAATATAGTAGGAGACTACAAGAAAGGTGGATTTATGGAAGGAATTAATGTAAAAAGTGAAATAGGACCATTAAAAAAAGTTCTTTTACATAGACCTGGGAATGAATTACTTAATTTAACTCCAGATACATTAGGAAGACTTTTATTTGATGACATCCCATTTCTACCAGTAGCGCAAGCTGAGCATGATGAATTCGCACGTATTTTAAAAGAAAATGGTATAGAAGTAGTATATCTAGAAGATTTAATGGCAGAAGTACTTAATATCAGTGATGAAATACTTTGTGAATTTATAAAAGAATTTATTTATGAAGCAGGAATAACTACTCCAAAATATAAGAATCTTGTATTTGAGTATTTACATAGTTTTGTAGATAAAAAAGAATTAGTTTTAAAAACTATGAGTGGTATTAAAATTGAAGAAATACCAAGAGTAAAAAGAGAAGTAGAAAAAAGTTTAGTTGACTTTGTAAGCGATGAAAGTGAATTTTTAGCTGATCCAATACCAAACTTATACTTTACAAGAGACCCATTTGCAAGTTGTGGTAACGGGGCGATACTAAATAAAATGTATTCAGTTACTAGAAATAGAGAAACAATTTATGCTGACTACATATTCAAATATCATCCTGATTTCAAAGGCAAAGTAAAAAAATATTATGATAGAACAATGCCTTATCATATTGAAGGGGGAGACGTACTTAATTTAAGTAATAAAGTTTTAGCAGTAGGTATATCACAAAGAACAGAAGCTGCTGCAATTGATGAACTATCTAAAAACTTATTTAAAGAGCCTACTTGTGAAATAGAAACAGTTTTAGCTTTCAAAATACCAGAAAGTCGTGCATTTATGCATTTAGACACAGTATTTACTCAAATAGACTATGATAAGTTTACATATCATCCAGGAATAATGAATACTCTAGAAGTTTATGAAATAACTGAAGGGGACGATCTAACTACATTTGAAGACTTAAATGTAAGAAAAATAGAAGGTAGTTTAGAAGAAATATTAGAAAAATATCTTGGAAGAAAAATCACACTTATTCCATGTGCTGGGGGAGAAAGAATCTCTAGCGAAAGAGAACAATGGAATGATGGAACAAACACTCTTTGTATAGCACCTGGTGTGGTAGTAGTATATGATAGAAACAATATGACTAATAACATATTAAGAGAACATGGAATTAAGGTTCTTGAAATGCCAAGTGCTGAATTATCTCGTGGAAGAGGTGGCCCAAGATGTATGAGCATGCCACTAATTAGGGAGGAAATTTAATGAATTTAACAGGAAGAAATTTTTTGAAACTACTTGATTATACACCAGAAGAGATAAGATATTTACTTGATTTATCAAAAGATTTAAAAAATAAAAAGAAAAGTGGTATATCTCACAAATATTTACCAAATAAAAACATTGTACTTTTATTTGAAAAAACTTCAACTAGAACAAGATGTGCTTTTGAAGTTGCTGCACTTGACCTTGGTATGGGAGTAACTTATTTAGACCCTAATGCTAGTCAAATGGGTAAAAAGGAAAGTATTGCTGATACTGCTAAAGTATTAGGTAGAATGTATGACGGAATAGAATACCGTGGATATAGTCAAACTATAGTAGAAGAACTAGCTAAAAATGCTGGAGTACCTGTATGGAATGGGCTTACAACAGAATTTCATCCAACACAAATGCTTGCAGATATTATGACTGTTGAAGAAAACTTTGGTTATTTAAAAGGCTTAAAGTTAGTATTTATGGGAGATGCTAGAAACAACGTTGCAAATTCACTTATGGTAGTATGTGCTAAGATGGGAATTAATTTTGTAGCATGTGCTCCACGTGAATTATGGCCACAAGAAGAGTTAGTTAACACTTGTAAGGAAATTGCTAGTACTAATGGGTGTACTATAACTTTAGAAGAAGACGTAAGTATTGCTACTAAGAGTGCAAACGTAATATATACTGATGTATGGGTTTCAATGGGAGAACCTGATGAAGTATGGGCTAGTCGTATTAAATTACTTAGTCCATATCAAGTAAACATGAGTGTTATGTCAAATGCAAGCGAAAACGCAATATTCTTACACTGCTTACCATCATTTCATGATTTAAATACAACAATTGGAAAAGAAATATATGAAAAATTTGGACTTAAAGAAATGGAAGTAACTGATGAAGTATTTAATAGTCCTAAATCAAAAGTATTTGATGAAGCAGAAAATAGACTACATACAATAAAAGCAGTAGTATATGCAACAATGAGGGATATTAATGAGTAAAATAGTTATAGCTCTAGGAGGTAATGCTCTTGGTAAGACTCCTAGTGAACAATTATCTATTCTAGAGGGTGTTTCTAAAGTAATAGTGGACCTTATAGAAAAAGGTAATAAAGTAATACTTACACATGGAAATGGACCACAAGTGGGGCAAATTTCTCTTGCAATGGAATATGCTAGTAATGGAAGTGTTGGTACTCCATCAATGCCATTTGCAGAGTGTGGTAGTATGAGTGAGGGTTATATTGGTTACCATATAGAACAGTCAATAATGAATGAACTAAATAAAAGAGACATTGATAAATCTATAGTAACCTTAATAACAGAGGTCTTAGTTGATAAAAATGATGGATGTTTTAAAAATCCTACTAAACCTATTGGAATGTTTTACACTAAAGAAGAAGCCAGTGTAATAGAGAGTGAAAAAGGTTACATTTTTAAAGAAGACGCAGGCCGTGGATATAGAAGAGTAGTACCATCTCCTATACCTAAAAAAATACTAAATGATAAAGTTATCAAAAAATTAGTAGAAGATGATGTAATTGTTATATGTGCTGGAGGTGGAGGAGTTCCAGTTATAATGGAAGATAATCATCTAAAAGGAGTAGATGCTGTTATTGACAAAGATAAGTCAGCTAGTTTACTTGCTAAAGAAGTAGATGCTGATGTGTTACTTATATTAACTGCTGTTGATAAAGTATACTTAAACTATAATAAAGAAAATATGACTGAGTTAGATACAATCACAGTAGAAGAAGCAAGAAAATATATAAGTGATAACGAGTTTGCTCCTGGAAGTATGTTACCTAAAATTGAAGCATGTATAAGTTTTGTAGAAAACAGAAATAAAACTGCAATAATTACTTCGTTAGAATGTGCAAGTGATGCACTAGAACACAAAAATGGTACAGTCATAAAAGGAGGAAAATAATATGACAAAGAAAAAGAATAGAAACATGTTATCAGCATACACTATTATAATGATAGTCATAGTAGCGCTTGGAATTCTTTCACATTTACTACCAGATGCTAAATTTGTTGGTGAAGAAATAGTAAATGGAAGTGGTACAGTAGGGGCTAAATTAAGTCAAATCTTACTAGCACCAATTCTAGGATTTGAAAATGCTGTAGACGTTGCAATATTCGTACTTATTTTAGGAGGATTCCTTAAAATAATAGACAAAACTAAGGCTTTAGAAACAGGTATCAAAGTTTTAGTACAAAAATTAAAAGGTAAAGAATTATGGTTAATACCAATATTAATGTTTATCTTCTCAATTTGTGGTACAACATATGGAATGCTTGAAGAAACAGTTGGCTTCTACGTACTTCTAGCTGCTACAATGTTTGCCGCAGGAATGGACCCACTTGTAGGTGCAGCAGTAGTTTTATTAGGTGCTGGTACTGGTGTTTTAGGTTCAACAGTTAACCCATTCGCAACAGGTGCAGTATTATCTGCTTTAAGAGCAGCTGGTGTAGAATATAATCAAGGAACTGTATTATTTATAGGTATAATCTTATGGTTACTTGCTTACTTAATTGCAACACTATTTGTTTTAGCATATGCAAGCAAAGTTAAAAAAGATAAAGGTTCAACAATACTTTCTTTAAGAGAACAAGAAGAAGCAGAAAAAGAATTTGGTAAATTTGAAGAAAAATCAAAACAAAAAGAAGTTTTAACTACAAAACAAAAAATAACTTTATGTGTTTTTGCTTTAACATTCCTAATAATGATTATAGGATTTGTTCCATGGGGAGAATTTGGCATAACTTTCTTTGATGGATTTACTGGATGGCTTACAGGTTCAAGTTTAGGTAACTGGTACTTCTACGAGTCTGCACTTTGGTTCTTCTTAATGAGTATAGTAATATCTTTAATTAATGGTTACAAAGAAAAAGAGTATGTAGACACATTTATTGATGGAACAAAAGATATGATAGGTGTTATCTTAGTAATAGCAGTAGCAAGAGGAGCTTCTGTATTAATGAAACAAACTTACTTAGACAATTATATTATTTATAATGCAACTGAACATTTAAGTAAATTACCAGAATTAGTATATGTTCCACTTAACTACTTACTACATATAGTATTATCGTTCTTAGTACCATCTAGTAGTGGACTTGCAACACTTTCAACTCCAATAACTGGACCACTTGCTGCAAACTTAGGTTATTCAACTGAAGTAGCTGCAATGACTATTGTAAGTGCTAATGGATTAGTAAACTTAATAACTCCAACTTGTGGAGCAATAATGGGTGGACTTGCTCTTGCTAAAGTAGACTATTCAACTTGGTTCAAATGGGCATTAAAAGTAGTTATAACAATTGCTGTAGTAAATATCTTAGTATTGATGTTATTCTCAATTGTTTAACTAACGAAAAGGTACTTTTAAGTAAGTATCTTTTTTTATTTGTATTACTTGTTTTTTCTTTACATAAAAGAGTAGACATGTTATCATAACTATCAAGAAGGTGAATTATGTATAATTATTATATAACATTACTAGGTTACCCAAATATACCAGAGTTTTTAAATAAATATTTAACTTTATCTTCATTAAATAGATTAAAAGAAGTAGGATACTTTTGTGGAATGGATTATGCATCTTCTAACATATATAATTTTAAAGAATATATAAGTAGATACATGCACTCATTATCAACATCTTTACTAGTATACTACTTAACAAAAGATAAAAGATGTACCTTACAAGCACTATTTCATGATATATCTACTCCCGTATTTAGTCATGTAATTGACTATATGAATAAAGATTATATTTATCAAGAAACAACAGAAGAATTTACTGAATTAATTTTAAAAAGTGATAAAAAGTTGTTAGAATACCTTGAATTAGATAAAATACCACTTGATAATCTAGTAAATTTTAAATCTTCAACTATAGTAGATTCTCCTAGACCTAAAATGTGTGCAGATAGACTTGATGGAATAATACTTAACGGGGCATACTGGACTAAAACGTTAAATGAAAAAGATATACTTAATATTATTAAAAGTACAGAACTCTATATCAATGAAGAAAGTATTCCAGAAATAGGTTTTAATAATATAACTGCTTATAACAAAGTAGTAGAAACAAACGATTTAACTAATATTGAAATGCATTCAAATTATGATAACTATATGATGGAATTACTTGCTAATATAACAAGATATTTAATTAATAAAGAATATATTAAATATGAAGACTTATATTTTTTAACAGAAAATAAAATATTTAAACTTATAAATAACATAGAAGATAAAGAATTAAAAGAATATATTTTTCTTTTTAAAAATATTAAAAAAGAAGAAATACCTTTAGTAAAACAAGAAGAAATAAAAGAAAGAAAATTAAAACCATTACTAAATGGTAAAAGGTTATGATTATTCTTGATTTTAAATTTTTATCTGCTATAATAAATAATGAAAGAAGGAGAAAACATGGAAAAGGAAATTAATTTATTTGGAAAAGAATTTGAAGAGGAAATAAAAAAGTGTAAGGATGAAGAAGATAATTTGAGAAAAATTACAGGTGAATATCTAAAAGCAATTTTAAATCACAAAAAAACATATGGAAAAAGAATAGAATTATTTGTTAAAGTTAGAAATGATAAAATAACAGAAATAAATAAAGAATTAAATAAATATGTTCCAAAATTAAATGAACTTGAATACAAATTGAATGAAATAATAGATAACTATTGTATGACAAACAAACATGAATATATCTTAATTTCTTCTTATGAAACAGACATGCCTTATTATAAAAAAGAAAAAACTTTTTGTAATACTTACAAATGTATTTACTGTGGACATGAAGTAACAAGAGAAGAAAAAGATGGTATTTATATAGTTAAACAATTTGAAAGAAAGTTACCAAAAGAAATTGGTTATCAAGATACTAATAAATTTTCACTAGAGTATGTACAAAATACATATAATGAATATTTAATATTAAACAAATATGTTAATTATCTTAATTATTTAAAATCAAAAATATGTGATTTATTCGGACATGAAATTTGTTGTAAATATAATAAAGAATATCATTTCTGTAAATGCTGTGGAAAGATTATGAATAAAGATATATCAAGATTAATGTTTGATTCTCCTTATACATATAAAGTAATGACAAGAACTTATTTTAGAGATATTAATTATATTACATATCCTAATAAAGATATAGAATTATCTTTACCAACTTTTGAGGAATATTTAGAAGAGTTAGAAGAAAAGAATACACAAAAACTTGTTATGAAAAAAGATTTTTAAAGGAATGTTATAAATCATAAAAAATTAAACTAGGGTACTTGAAAAGAGTAGCCTTTTTTGTATAATAAATTTAGTTAAGGTAGAAGGAAGGTAATAAATATGATTAATAATTGCGTATTTAAAACAAGTTATATGTCTTTCTTTTTGGTACAAAGTAAAGTACCAAATGGGGGGGGTATTATCTTCTAACTATCTTAAATAGTTTTGTTTTTAATGTGCATAATAATGGATAGAATCATTCTACCCATTTTTTGTTATGTATGAAAGGAGTGATGTTTATGCAAAAGAAACAAACAATATTAGTGGTAGCTAGTTTACTAGTAGTAGTACTTAGTGTAACACTAGCATACTTTACAGCACAAATAATAGGAAAGGGAAAGAATATCTCAGTAGGAAGTGCTAAATTACAAATAATATTTACTGATACAGATGGAAGTATAAGTGGTACTAATATAGAACCAGGATGGAGTACAACAAAGAAGTTTGCTATAAAGAATGATAGTAATGCTACTTACAAGTATAAAATAGTTATACAAAACTTAGTAAATACTTTTATAACCGAAGGATATTTACAATATAAAATAACTAGTGATAATGGTGGGTAATCAACAACAGATTATAAAGGTGTACCAAAAAGTGAAACTGCAACTGATACAATACTAGGTAGTGCAAGCATAGAAGTATGAGTAACACAAACTTATACTATAGAATTTATTTATAAGAATAATGAGGATGTTGATCAAAGTGCAGACATGAATAAGAAACTAAGTGGTACTATATTTATAAAAGAAAAGAAAGAAAAAAGTACTAACTTTGTATGACAAAATACTAGAAGATAATCCAACAAAAAGTGAAAGAACAGATTTTAGTACACCATTTACAACAAATACAGCAAAAAATACAGCAAACACATTATATAAAGCACAAGAAGAAAATACAGATGTATACTATTTTGCTGGACAAGATACAGAAAGTACGCCAATAAACAACTGGGTAAAGTTTGGAACTGAAAATATATATATGTATAATGATCAAAAAGTTAGAAGAGCTGAAGACGCAGAATATCCTGTAAACGAAGAAGAGTGTTTATCTAGTAAAATATGTGAAGTAACAGATGAAGATAAAACATATTACATTGTTGGCTCTAACACAGAAGAAAACTGTTCTGATTCATATTTGGGTGTTATAAAAGATGAATATGCTGAAATGAAAAGTCTTGAAATATATTGGCGTATAATAAGAACAAATGAAGATTGAAGTGTGAGACTTTTATATACTGGAGTAAGCCCTGATGGTAATAGTGCTTATATTACTTATTCCTCTAGATCTTATCAATATTTTAATTCATCTGCAAGTAATCCATACACAATAGAAGAAACTGAAAGTGGTTGCTAAGAAAAAAAGTACTAACTTCTAATTAGTATCTTTTTTTATCTTTTAATACTTTCATTAACACTATCTATTTCAGGATAAAATCTAGCATAAATTCTCTTAATTTTTTCCATCTCTTCTTTAACTTGTTCATTATTATAACCTTCAGCAAGTCTTGTATTTTTAATAATTTCCATTAAAGTATTAAATTCAATTTTAGGACTATTAATACTTTTTAATATCTCTTCTTTACTAGTATCTTTACCATATATTTTAGTTATTTCTTGACTAAACTCAAAATCATTATGTTCTTTATTAAAAAACTCATTATTAACTAACTCATTATTTAAATTTCTATATTTAAAATCAAAAACACCAACACTAGAATCATTTGGAAATACTCGGTTATATTCACTAATTGGAACCAAAAAATATCTATATAAATCAAGTGCATTATAGTCTTCTTTTAAAACATCTTTACCATTTTTCTTATAACTATCCCAAGTAGGATCCATTATATAAAATCCATGTATATTATATTTATCATCATCTATCCTAGCCATCGCACGACTATGGTGTTCATAAGTACCATCATCCTTATAACAGGTAACACCAAAATCACTTACACTAACTTTATCATCAATATTAGACATAATTTCCTCTAACATAGCCGTATACCCAGCACACACTATATAACCACTTCTAATAATTTTATAAGGATTTCTTGATTCATTCTTCTCATTTGGACTTTCTTTATAAGAAAAAGACTTAACTAAATCATAAGCGAAAGTTAACCTTTCTACTGGAGACAAATCATAATCAGTAATAACTTCTTTATAATACTTCATGCTTTCAACTAATCCTCTATAATCTTCATAACTAGACATATCAATAACAGAAAATTTAACACTCAAATCAACTTCTTTACTAAGTTTATCTAATTCTCCATAGTCATAATCTAAATACTTTATTTTTTCTTTATCTAATATATTCTTACCAGGTAATTCCATATTAATAATAACTTCTTTAACATTATAGCCCTTATTCTTAAAAAACATTACAAAATCCTTTGAAATATCCATATTCTTAGAAGAAACTTCAATAGTAACATCTTTTCCATCAAACATAATTTTAAATTCTTCTTTATTCCCATTAATTTCTATTAAATTAATATTATCACTTTTAGACTTTAATACACTATCCATATATTTAAAATCAAAAGTATTTGTTGTAACACTAACACTATTTTTATTCGTTTTAGTTATAGTATTTTCTAATTCTAGTCCATTATAATAACCAATATTCTTTTCCCCATTATCTATTAAAATAAGTCCATCAATTTCTGGAATCGAAATAGAATAATCCTCAAAAATAAGCTTTTTAATACTTGTATTATTAACTATATAATCTAAATTCTCTTTATTTAAAAAATTAATACTACTAATTGTTAATTCACTTAAGTTCTTAAATTCTTTTAACCAAGAAATATCATTTTCAATAATAGCTTCAGGAATATTTAACTTAGTTATATTTTTGTTCAAGTTATCTCTAATTAATTTAATAACTTTTTCAAATGGAAAAGGACACTTTAAAGTATTATTTGAAGCATACATATTTAAATCAACATAGTAGTCATTATTATTTAGTTTATTTAGTACATCATCCATACTAATAAAATAAGTTTCAAGAGTAAAACTATCATTTACAGTATTTAAATAATTTATAATATCCTGATATCTATAACTATTAACTTTATCAAAATCATCATTAAAAACTTTTTCAATTACATCTTTATACTCCATATTATATCACCAATTATATTCTAACATATAATAAGTATCCTTTCTATTTAATTTACACAAACCTGTAAAGTAACTTTTCTAGGTATATGTCATATATTAGTAATGGAGGGAAACTATGTTTAAAGAAATAGTTACAAAAGCTGTAATTGGAAAAGGGAAAAAAACTTTTAGAAACAAATATGAACTTTTTACAACTGATAAAATAGATACCGTGCTTGGCTGTTGGGTGATTAATCATACCATGAAAGGTGAGAGTATAGATGGTAAGGTGAAAATTACAGGAAGTTTTGATGTTAACATATGGTATAGTTTTGATAATAATACTAAAACCAATGTAGATGCAAGAAAAATTAATTACACTGAAATTGTTAGTGTTCACTTAAATAATGATCAAGTATTAACTAATGATTCAGAAATAATTATAACTAGTTTAAAAAATCCTACAGTAGTAGATGTAAGTAGTACAAATAATAAAATAAATTATGAAATAGAAAAATGTTTAGGAATTGAAATAATAGGAGATACTAAAGTAAGAGTACAAATAATGGATAACAATTATGAAGACTTTGATATAATAGATGACATATCAAATGAAGAAATAGATGATAAAGTAGACCATGAAGTAAATGAAAATTATTTGATGTAAACCAAAAAAGGTTGACATCTTTTTTAATAAGTGGTATTATATTCATACAAAGAGGAGGAAAGTATTATGGTAAAATTAAGATTAAAAAGAATGGGTTCTAAAAAAAGACCTTTCTATAGAATAGTTGCAGCTGATAGTCGTGATAGAAGAGATGGTTCTTTTATCGAATTAGTTGGTACTTATAGCCCACTTGAAGATTCTAAAATTAATATAAATGAAGAAATCGCATTAAAGTGGTTAAATAATGGTGCTATGCCAACAGACACAGTTAAGAATCTATTAAGTAAAGCTGGAGTTATGAAGAAATTTCATGATTCTAAAGTGAGCAAATAATGAGTATAGAAGAATTTGCTGAATACCTAGTATCAAATATTGCTAAAGAAGCTGACTTAGTTAAAGTAAAACGTTTTCAAACAGAAGAAGATAATATTCTTGAAATACTAGTTAGTGAAAGTGATATGCCGCGTGTAATAGGTAAGCAAGGAGTAGTGGCTAAATCTATTAGAAATTTAATTCAAGCAAAAGCATATAATGATGGAATTAAAAATCTTAAAATCAATATTGATTCATTTTAATATTGATTTTTTTATGTGTTATATTATTCATGAGTTGATTAACTGCTTCGTGAAAAAAAGTAAGTGAAGAAGCTAAGCAATATGCTAAAATTTGAAATAAAAAAATTTTATAGAGCAAGACTAATCCTAAACAAATATGAAAAGGTTACCAACTAAGTAATCTTTTTTTCTTTTCTGCTCTTTCTTTTCTTATTAATTTGTGTTATATTGAATACATGGAAAATAGTAGTTATATAGAAGGAAATGTTGTAAGAATATTATATGAAAGTTCAACAGGTTATAAAGTTGGACTTTTTAGAGTGAAATCTTCTAGTGAAGACTTAAAAGAATTTGTAAGTAGAACAATTACATTTACAGGAAACTTTGTATCACTAAATAGTGAATTAACATATATGTTTAAAGGCTCATTAGTAACTCATCCAAGATTTGGGCTTCAATTTAATGTTAAAGAATATTCTAATGTTGTTCCATCAACCACTGATGGTTTAATAAGTTACCTAAGTAGTGGAATATTTAAAGGAATAGGTGAAAAAACAGCATAAAAGATAGTTGACACTTTTAAAGAAAATACTATTGAAGAAATAAAAGCTAAAAATCCACTTCTTTTAAAAATAAAAGGAATGAATGAAAAAAAACTAAATGAATTAAGTAATAAAATGAATGAATTTGAAAAAGAACAAGAAATAATACTTGAATTTAATAAACTTGGTTTTACAACAGATGAATCATTAAAAATAATAAACAAATACAAAAGTAGGTGTTTTGATATAATAGAAAACAATATATATGCTTTAGAAAATGATATAAATTTCCTAAAATTAGATAAAATATATACAAGTTTTCATAATGAATTTGATAACATAAGAGTAAGTGCCTTAATAAAGTATTCAATTAAAAATATGTGCTACGAAACAGGTAACACTTTAGTAGACAAAGAATCTTTATATTTATATATGTCAAAGTTTTTTAATGATACACTTCCTTCAACCTTATTTCTAAGTACTCTAGAAGATTTAATAACAACTATGGAAGTAGTCAAAGTTAAAGAGTATATTACTCTCAATTATATTTATGAAACTGAAACCAGTGTAGCCTCTTCTATAGATTATTTAACTAAAATAACAGATGTTAATTCTAAAGAAAAAATAGAAAGTATGATAAATACTTATGAAAAAGTTAATGATATAAAGTTTAATACTGACCAAAAAAATGCAGTAATAAATAGTTTAACAAATAATTTTTTCATTATTTCAGGAGGACCAGGTACAGGTAAAACCACAATTATTAAAGCAGTAGTAGATATATATGAACAGTTAAATCCTAGTATTACAAGTTCTGATATCACTTTATTAGCACCAACTGGAAGAGCATCAAAGCGTCTTAGTGAAAGCGTACTTAGAAAAACAAGTACAATACATAAATTTCTAAAATGGAATAAGGAAACAAAAGAATTTAGTGTTAACAGATTTAATCCAGTAAAAACAAAACTAGTAATAATAGATGAAGTAAGTATGGTAGATATTTTCTTATTTAATAGTTTGCTAGATGGCTTAGTACCTAATATAAAACTTATCTTAGTAGGAGATGCTAATCAACTTCCTAGTATTGCACCAGGAAACATATTAAAAGACTTATTAGAAGTAGAAAAGTTACCTAAAATATATTTAACTGAAATATATAGAACTAAAAGAGATTCATACATAATTTCTCTTTCTACACTAATTAAAGAAAGATACGAGTTTACTAATATTCCTGAAAAACATAATGACTTTAATTTTATAAACACACAAGACTTACTTATTAGAAACTATTTAACTGAAATTCTTTTAAAAGCAAAAGAAAAAGATTTAAATATAGATAACTTACAAGTATTAGTACCAATGTATAAAGGTGAAAATGGAATTGACAGCATAAATGCTTTAATGCAAGACATATTTAATAAGGAAACTGACTCTAAAAACGAAATAATTATAAGGAATACATTATTTAGAGAACAAGATAAAGTAATTCAACTAGTAAATGATGTTGATAACAATATATATAATGGAGACATTGGTTACATCTCTAGAATTATTAATAGTAAAAATCCTATTGTAGAAATAAACTATAATGGAAATATTGTATCATATACTAAAAATAAATTTGAAGAGTTTTCTTTAGCATATGCAATAAGTGTTCATAAAAGTCAAGGTAGTGAATATGATAATGTTATTCTAGTACTGCCAAAAAGTATGAAAAGAATGTTATATAATAAACTAATATATACGGCAGTAACAAGGGCTAAAAAAAGTTTAATTATTGTAGGTTCATTAGATAGTTTAAACTATAGTATTAAAGAAAATACTTCCGAAAACAGGCTTACTTCATTAAAAACATTTTTCGTATAAAAAATAAAAAAATGTTAAACCTAATAATGAGGTGATTACATGAAGAATCTAATGTATATGTTAGGTGGTGTAACGGTAGGAGTAGTAGCTAGTAAATATAGTAAAGATATCATGAAACTAATGAAAAAAGAAAAGAAAACTCTTACTAAGACAGCTAACCAATTAATGAAAAGCAACTAAATAACTGGTTGCTTTACTTTTTTTGTAAACAATTTTACATTTTTGTTTATATTTTAATAAATATTTGATAGAATTAAGTAAGAAGGTGAAATTATGAAAAAAGAAAAAGTAAATATTGAAGAATTAAATGAAGCAATAACAACAGGCAATAAAATATTAAAATTAAGTTATTTTGTAATGGTAATAGCATTAATTGGAGGAATAATATTTTTACTAAGAACACTTAATATATTTCCAATAATTGGTACAATTTTAAGTGTAATAAGTCCTTTCTTTATTGGATTTATAATTGCATGGCTTCTAAATCCACTAGTTAACAAATTAACAAGTCATGGAATGAAAAGGAGTTTATCAACTGTCTTAGTATTCTTATTATTCTTTGTAGCAATTTATTTATTTTGTTTAGCAATTATACCAAGTTTAATAACACAACTTAATGATATTGCTAAAATGATACCTGACTTACTTAAAAATGGTGAAGAAATAGTAGATAAAGTATTCTTAAGAATTACTGATAGTACTAATATAGATATGTCTAGTGTTAAAGTTGATTTTATAAATTATGTTAATGATTTTTCAAAGAGTATAAGTACAGATATGCCTACTAAGGTTATAACTATAGTACAAGATTTAGCAAGTGGAATAGGTAAATTTGCAATAGGTGTAGTAATAGGTTTCTATCTATTATTTAACTTTAATAACTTTAGTAAACATATTTTAAATATTGTACCTAAGAAGTTTAAGGCTGATACTGAAAGAATATTTAGTGAACTAGGTGGAATTGTATATAGTTTCATTAATGGAACATTTATTGATACACTAATACTTTTTATAATTTCAATTATAGGATTTAGCCTAATTGGACTTAATGCACCTGTATTCTTTGCATTCTTCTGTGCATTTACTAACATTATTCCTTATATCGGTCCTTACATTGGTGGAATACCTGCAATTCTTGTAGGATTTAGTCAAAGTCCAGTAACAGGTTTATTAGTTTTAATATTTATCATAGTTGCACAAGCACTTGAAAGCAACTTCTTACATCCGATAGTAATAGGAAAAAAACTAGACTTACATCCAGTTACAATAGTTATATCATTATTGATTTTTGGACATTTCTTTGGTATAATGGGAATGATTATTGCAACTCCAGTTGTTGCAATGTTAAAAAGTTTGTATATATTCTTTGATGAAAAATATGAATTCTTTGGATATGCAAAAGAAGAAAATGTTAAAAAAGAAATAAGTAAGATAAGATATTCTAAATAGAGAACTCTTGGTTGGTGGAAAAGAGTAAGAAGTTTATTCTGAAGCTATTCTTTAAGTGCCATTAATCTTGGCCGGATAACACCGTTATATGTAATTAAGTAAATAATAGGATGGTACCGTGCATTTGTTGCACTCCTTATGTGCCATCTTTTTTATTTGAAGGGAGGTTTTATGGAGTTAGAAAAAAGTTTTAGCAAAGATTATGGATATATTACTATTTTAAATGGTAAGAAAAAACTAACTATAGAGTATGAACCTAATTTAGACTTGTATTTTGTAGTAGAAGATACAAGTGAGTTTGTCATAACAAAAGAAGACTATCAAATTTATGAGTTGTTTTCAAAATTATATGAAACTATTATTAGTGCTGACGTGTTTAACCAAAGTAGTTTTGATTATTACATGAATGAGTTTTTAGGGTATTTTGATAATAAATTTATTAGTTATGAAGATTATTCTAAAATGAATGATAGAAAATTTGAAATCATAAAAAAGCAAGACTACTATACTAATCTGGTAAACGAAGGTAAAATAGTATGGAAGTGTGATGATTATCCGCGTGATTCAGGTCCGTCTTTTGAAATAATAAAGGATAAGGGCTTAATTAAAATTACTTTTGATAAGGGTGACACTGAAAAACAAGATTTATTTCATCCTAAAAATAGAACTACTGTTAGAATAAGAACAAGTGGTTCAGCATATAACTACTTCTATACTCCATTCATGACACTTTTTAAAGAGTTAAAAGAGCTAGTTTTAGAAGATCAAATACACATTGAAGAATATTTATATACAAAAAAGTTAAAATAGTATTTACAAAAATATGTTTGTGTTATATAATGAATACAGAACTTATTTAAGGAGAGTGAATTTATGGAATTGAGAACAGAAGAAGCAAAGATAATAATACTATCAGGCAAAGCTAGAAGTGGTAAAGATACTTCTATGGAAATAATAAAAAAGAAGTATGAAAGCCTTGGAAAAAAAGTAATTTGTTTATTTTATGCAAGTTATATAAAAGAGTATGCTAAAAGAATAAGTGACTGGGATGGCTTTGACGAGACAAAGCCCAGAACTTTATTACAAGTTTTAGGAACAGACATTATAAGAAATACAATAGACGATAAATTCTTTATTAATAGAACAATAGAAGACATAAAAGTTTATAGTAAATTCTTTGATGTCATAATTATAGGAGATGCAAGATTTCCTGAAGAGATAGAAGATATAAAGAAAGTATTTAGTAATGTAGTAAGTGTACATATTACTAGAAAAGATATGAATATTTTGACTGAAAAAGAAAAACAACATATTACTGAAACTGCACTTGATAATTATAATGACTATGATTATGTAATAAATAATGATGGGTCGATAGAAGAGTTAGAAAGTAAGTTAAGTGAGATATAAAAAGAAGAACCATTTTAAAATGGATGGTAAGTCATAGAAATATTTGAGAATATTAAGCATATTGATGAAAAAGGAAATGAATATTGGGAAGCAAGGGAATTACAACGAATTTTAGGATATAAAGAATAAAGATACTTTTCTGCTGTTATAGAAAAAGCACAACTTGCTTGTTCTCAAAGCAATAAAAGCGTTAATTCCAATTTTGGTGTAAACACCAAAATAGTAAAAACAGGAATTTCTTCTAAAATTATCTTGGACTATAAACTAAGCAGATATGCCTGCTACTTAATTGTACAAAATGCAAATCCTAAATACTCACTACAAAGTGGGAAAAACAGTTAGAAAAGCAATTGAAGATTTAGGTAAACAATGCCAGAAGATTTACCTACACCAGATAAAAGTTTAAAGAAACTAGAAAGAGAAAAAAATAAAGTTTGTGAAGAACCTTATATAGGCGGTTTATATGAAATGAAATGGTAATTAGATTATAAAAGAAGGAGTGAAGAAAAATGAATTTAAAAGATTTATATATTAATTATTTTGTAAGCAAAGGACATAAGCAAATACCAAGTGCACCAGTAGTGCCTGAAAATGACCCAAGTGTATTATTTAACACTGCTGGTATGCAACCATTAATACCTTATTTAATGGGACAACCACATCCATATGGAACAAGATTAGTTGACTATCAAAAATGCATTAGAACTAATGATTTAGACGCGATTGGAGATACAACACATCATACATTCTTTGAAATGTTAGGTAACTGGAGTTTAGGAGATTACTTTAAAGACGAAAGTATTGGTTATAGTTTTGAGTTTTTAACTAAAATATTAAATATACCTATTGAAAGACTTGCTGTAACAGTTTACGCAGGGGACAAAAATATTCCATTTGATGAAGTAAGTCATAATAAATGGCTTAGTTTAGGAATTCCTGAAAAAAGAATTGCAAGAACTGTAGAAGACAATTTCTGGATAGCTGGTACTTCTGGTCCATGTGGTCCTGATACAGAAATATTTTATTTTAGAAGTAATGACGAAATACCTGAGGTGTTTGACCCGGAAGATGATAGATGGGTAGAAATATGGAATAATGTCTTTATGGAATTTTATAAAGATGAAAATGGTAATGTTACTGAACTACCTAAAAAGAATGTTGATACTGGAATGGGTTATGAAAGAGCAACTGCTGTTTTAGAAGGAGTACTAGACAATTACACTTCGAGTGTATGGAAAGATGTAATAGATTTAATTAGTGATATAGCTAAAAAACCTTACATAGGAAACGAAGAAAGTATGAGAATTATTGCTGACCACATTCGTACTGCTGTATTTATAAGTGCTGACCCAGCTGGTATTAAACCAAGTAATACTGACCAAGGTTACATTTTAAGAAGACTTATAAGACGTGCTATACGTCATGCAAAAAAACTGGAAATAGATATAAGTAGTGACTGGGAACAAAGAATAGCAAAACTTATAATTAGTAAATATAAAAAGTATTATAGTGAACTAACTGAAAACGAAAATGTCGTATTAGAAGTACTAAAAAATGAAAAAGAAAAATTTAATAGAACTCTAGAAAAAGGGTTAAGAGAATTTAATAAAGTAAGTAATAAAGATATAGACGCTGAAACAGCATTCCATTTATATGATACATATGGTTTTCCAATTGAACTAACAGAAGAACTAGCACATGATGCAAAAATCAAAGTGGATACTCTAGGCTTTAAAGAAAGATTTAAAAAACATCAAGAATTATCTAGAACTGCAAGTGCTGGTAAATTTAAAGGTGGACTTGCTGGAAATTCAGAAATAGAAACAAAATACCATACTGCAACACACTTACTTAATGCTGCATTAAAAGTAGTAGTTGATAAAAATGTTCACCAAAAAGGTAGTAATATAACTGATGAGAGAATGCGTTTTGATTTCTCTTGTGACCACAAATTAACTGATGAAGAAAAAAAGAAAACTGAAGACTTAGTAAATGAGTGGATTAAAGAAGGGTTAGATGTAACTGTAAAAGAAATGAGTAAGTCTGATGCGATTAATTCAGGTGCTGAATGCATGTTTATAGAAAAATATCCTGATATAGTTACAGTTTATAGTATAGGAAATGTATCTAAAGAATTATGTGGTGGACCACATGTTAAAAACACAAGTGAATTAGGACACTTCAAAATAACTAAAGAAGAAGCATCTAGTGCTGGTGTAAGAAGAATAAAGGCTGTGCTTACAAATGAATAGTATATTTGATTTAACACTTGAAGAACTTGAAAGTATTTTAGTAGAAAATGGTTTTAAAAAATTTAATGCTACTCAAGTTTTTGAAGGAATATATAAAAAAAGAGTTACTTCTTTTGATGAAATAACTAATATTAGTAAAGAACTAAAAGCATTTTTAAATAATAACTATGAACTAAAATACTTAAATGTTTTAGAAGAATTAAAAAGTATAGATACAAATAAGTACTTACTTGAAGTAAAAGACTCTAGTATAGAAGTAGTACTTATGAAACACAACTATGGAAATAGTATATGTATAAGTACACAAATTGGCTGCAACATGGCTTGCGCTTTCTGTGAAAGTGGTAAACTAAAAAAAGTAAGAAACCTATCCACTTCTGAAATTATATTAGAAGTTTTAACTATAGAAAAACTAGAAAATATAAAAGTAGATAACATAGTTGTAATGGGAATAGGCGAGCCATTTGATAACTTTACAAACTTAGTAAAGGCTATTAAAATATTAAATTGTCCTAAAGGAATTGATTTAGGTTCTAGAAGAATCACAGTTAGTACTTGTGGTATAGTACCAAAAATTAAAGAGTTTGCAGATTTAGATACTCAAGTCAATTTGGCAATAAGTTTGCATGCTCCAAACCAAACAATTAGAGAAAGTCTAATGCCTATTAGTAAAGCATATAAAATGGATGAATTAATGTCTGCAGTAGATTATTATATTTCTAAAACTAATAGAAAAGTAACAATGGAATATATATTACTAGAAGGAATAAATGATAGCATAGAAAATGCTAAGGAACTATCTAATCTTTTAAAAGGAAAACTAGTTTATGTAAACCTAATACCTTATAATAGTACAAGTAGTAATTTTAAAAGAAGTTCTAAAGAAAAAATTAATGCTTTTTATGATGAACTAGTCAAAAACAAAATCAATGTACAAATGAGAAGAGAAATGGGTAAAGGTATAAAAGGTGCTTGTGGACAATTAAAAGCAAGTCATGAAAGTAAGCTTTAAGGAGTTGGTTATAAATGTTTAAAGAAAGTAAACAAATTGAAACTAATATAAACAAAATTAAAAACACTATAGAATTAAATAAAATTATTGAAAACTCAAGAGTTGATAGAACTGAAACTTGTTTTTCTGGGAAGAGTAGATTAACAGAAAAAGAATACTTAGAAAACTCTGAAAGAGCAAAAAAATTATCAAAAAAGTGGTTTTAATATTTAAAAGAATGAATTGATTAACTAATAGTTAGTCTTTTTCATTATATTTACATATTTAAAATATTATTTATAACATAACTATTCCATTAAAAAAAGTTTTATGTTATAATTTAGTTGTATATAATTAAGTAAGAAAGAGGTGTTATATGTTAACACATTATCAAACAGATCCAGGAAAAGTAAGAAGTCATAATGAGGATTCTGTTACCATAGTTAAGAACATAAGTGGAGACTATTTACTTATGGTAGCAGATGGAATGGGTGGCCATAAGGCAGGAGAAGTAGCAAGTTCTATGGCTGTTACAACAATTGGAAGCAGATTTCAAAGCATGAGTTCTTTAGGAACAAAAATTGATGCTATAACTTGGTTAAAAGAAATAATAGAAGAAGTAAATACAAATATAATAAGATATGCAGAAGAACATGTTGATGCAAATGGTCTTGGTACAACTTTAGTGTGTGCAGTACTATCTAAAGACTATCTAATATTTGCAAACGTAGGTGATTCTAGCGGATTTGTTTTCAAGTCAGGAAAATTATATAAAGTAACAAAAGACCACACACTCGTAAATGTACTTGTTGAAAGTGGAGAATTAAGACCTGAAGAAGCAGAAAATCATCCTCAAAAGAATGTGCTTATGAAAGCACTAGGTGCAGCTGAAAATGTAGATGCAGATATATTTGATGTAGAAACAAGTGTTGATGGAATATTCCTATGTAGTGATGGACTTACAAATATGGTAACAAAAGAACAAATAGAAAGAGTATTAAATGATAATACACTAGATATAGAAGAAAAAGTGGATAAATTGATATTAAAAAGTAACTTAAGAGGTGGAAATGACAATATTTCAATAGCCTATTTAAGTAGGGAAGGTGTAGTTTAGTGATAATTAAAGGGACAAAGATAAACAATAGATATTCTATAATAAGAACTTTAGGAGAGGGTGGAATGGCTAATGTATATTTAGCATATGACACTATACTTGATAGAAATGTAGCCGTTAAAGTACTTCGTGGAGATTTAGCAACAGATGAAAAATTTGTAAGACGTTTCCAAAGAGAAGCCTTAAGTGCTAGTAATTTATATCATCCTAACATAGTACAAATTTATGACTTTGATAGTGAAGATGGTCAGTACTACATAGTTATGGAATATGTTGAAGGTAAAACTCTAAAACAATTATTAAAAAGAAGAGGAAACCTAACAATTACAGAAGTAATTGATATAATGAGTCAAGTAACAGATGGAATGGCACACGCTCATGACTCATATATAATTCATAGAGATATAAAACCCCAAAATATAATGATACTAGATAATGGAATGATTAAAATAACTGATTTTGGTATTGCAATGGCTTTAAATAGTACTCAATTAACTCAAACTAATTCAGTAATGGGTAGTGTCCATTATTTACCTCCAGAGCAAGCAGCAGGCAAGGGTTCTACTATAAGAAGTGACATATATTCAATGGGAATTTTAATGTATGAACTATTAACTGGTCAAGTACCATACAAAGGAGATAATGCAGTTGAAATTGCTTTAAAACATTTAAAAGAACCACTTCCTAGCATAAGGAAGATATTACCAGAATTACCACAAAGTATAGAGAACATAATATTAAAAGCAACAGCAAAGAACCCACAAAATAGATATAAAGATGCAAGAGAAATGCATCAAGACATAATAACAGCGTTAGATGAAAGTAGAATAAATGAGCCTAAACTCGTATATAAATATAAAGAAAATGATTTAGAAGAAACAAAAAGTCTAGATGAAGCAGTAGAGGTAATAAAAAAACAGGAAAAAGAGAGTATGGAGAAAATGAAAAAACAAGAATTAGAAGAAACAAAAAGTGAAAAGAAAATACTAATAATTTTTGCAAGTATATTTACTGGACTAATAGTTTTAGCCGCAGTAATAGTATTCTTACTTCCTCATATAAGTAAAGGAAAAACACTAAGTGTACCAGATGTAAGTAAACTTAGTAAAGTAGAAGCAACTAATAAACTTGTTAAACAAGGTTTTACTGTAAGTTGCGGTGAAGAAGACTATAAATATGATTCAAGTGATACAATTGAAGAAGGCTATGCTATAAAAACTAGTCCAGAAGCAGGCACAATGGTTAAAGAGGGAAAAACAATATGTATAATAATTTCTAGTGGAGAAAATACTTTTCAATTAGAAGACTATACAGGAATGAACTATTTTGAAGTAAAAGGAATACTTGATACAAAATGTAAAGATTTATGTAATGTAATAATAGAAAAAGAAAAAGTTAAAGAAACAGATACATATGAAGATAACACAGTTATAAAAACTAGTCCAGAAAAAGGAACAACTATTAAAAAAGGAGATACAATAAAATTATTTATTCCTGATAAAGAAGTATTGTATCCGGATTTCACAACATACACAGTTGAACAAGTAGATGAATTTGCTAAAAAATATAACTTAACAGTAGAAAAAAAATATGTTGAAAATAGTTTGCTACCACCAGGCACAATAACTAATCAAAGTAGATCAAAAGGTACGGTTGTAACATCTCCAGGAGAATTTTCAATAACAATAACTAAAACACCAGATGTAGTGGAGGACATAATATTACCAGATGAAGAATAGTGAAGGAAAAATAATAAGCATAAATAAAGACTTATATTCTGTACTTAAGGGTACAGAAGTTTTCCTATGTACTGTAAGAGGAAAATTAAAAAATATAAAACTAACTGTAGGAGATAATGTCTTATTTAATGAAGAAAACAAAACCATTGAAAGTGTACAAGATAGAAAAAATACTCTAATAAGACCTCTTATATCTAATATAGATAAATTATTTATTGTAGTAAGTTCTAAAACGCCAGACTTTAGTACATACTTACTTGATAAGTTCTTAGTATTATCAGAAAACAATAACATAAAACCAATTATAGTAATAACAAAGTTAGATATAATACCAAAAGAAGAAAAGAAAAGTATTATGAGTACTTTAAAATATTACAAAAAAATAGGTTACAAAGTATACAAAAATACTGAAATAAGAAAAATAAGAAAAGAACTTAAAAACTCTGTTAGTGCTTTAGGTGGACAAACAGGTGCAGGAAAAAGTACTCTTTTAAATAAAATAGATAAAAATCTAAACTTAAAAACAGGAGAAGTAAGTGAAGCTTTAGGTCGTGGTAAACATACAACTAGACTTGTAACATTAATACCAACGTGTAAAGGCCTAATTGCAGACACCCCAGGATTTAGTAGTTTAGAACTAAATTATAAATGGAATGAAATAAGTGATGGTTTTAAAGAATTTGGTTATAATTGTAAATATAACACATGTAATCATACAAATGTAAATGGTTGTGATGTAATTAAAAGAGTAAATGCTGGTAAAATATTAAAAAGTAGATATGATAGTTATGTCAAACTAATTAAGGAGGAAAATCATGGAAGTAAGTGGTAGTTTCTTAAGTAATACTATTCCACCAAAAGAAGCAGTTAAAATATTTGATAATTCGATAGTAGACTATATTCATGTAGATATAATGGATGGTAAATTTGTAGATAATAAAACATATACAGTTAGTGAAGTAACAAAACTGAGTGAATTAACAACAAAAATGCTTGACATACATTTAATGGTTAAAAATCCAGAAAAATATATAGATGAACTAAGTATGTTGAATACTAAATACATAACATTTCACTATGAAGCAGTAAAAAATCATATTGATATAATTAATCACATAAAAAATAATGGTTTAGAAGTAGGTATTGCTATAAACCCTGAAACTAGTCCTAAAGATATATTTCCATTAATAAAATATCTGGATTTAATAATTATAATGAGTGTACATCCTGGAAAAAGTGGTCAAACTTTTTTGAACAGTGTGCTATATAAAATAGATGTACTAAAAAAATATATAACTGATAATAATTTAAAAACTAAAATAAGTATAGATGGTGGAGTAAATGAAACTAATATAGATATACTAAAAGAAAAAAAAGTAGACATATTAGTTAGTTCTAGTTATCTATTAAAAGGTGACATTAATAACAAAGTAAAATATATAAAAGGGTACTAAATGTACTCTTTTATTGTTATAAAACTCGAAGTGAAAGCCATCCAAACTCGAAGTGTGAGCCTTCTAAACTCGAAGTGAAAGTCATCCAAATTCGAAGTGTAGTATTGAAATTGATACAAAAATGATGTATAATATCTATAGAAAGTTGGTGAAACAATGATAGAAAGAGAAGCAAAAAAAACAATATTAGAAGTATCTGAAGCATTTAAGGTATTACTTGTAACTGGACCTAGACAAGTAGGAAAAACTACGCTTTTAAAAAGTATAATGCCTGAAAACATGAATTACGTTACTTTGGATGATGAAAATTTAAGAACTATGGCTCAAGAAGATCCTAAATTATTTTTAGAAGAACATAAGGCTCCTTTACTAATAGATGAAGTACAATATGCACCCAATTTATTTTCATATATTAAAATAAAAGTAGATAATGAAAATAAACCTGGAATGTATTGGCTAACAGGTAGTCAACAATTTAAACTAATGAAAAATGTACAAGAGTCACTAGCAGGTAGAGTTGGAATAGTAAGACTAAATAGTTTTACTTATAGTGAAATAAATAAAAAGGCTGAAACTAAAGAAATATTTAATCCGAAAAAAATTGTAAAAAGTGAACTAATAGATGTAAATACTTTATATGAATACATATTTAAAGGTGGAATGCCAGAACTATATAATAACGATAAAATGAAAAGAGAATATTTTTTTAATAGTTATATTGAAACATATTTAACAAGAGATGTAGAAAATGCTGTAAGTATATCTAATTTAGAAACTTTTAAGAATTTCATGATAACCGTTGCAAGTAGAAATGGTGAACAACTTAATTACACTAAAATTGGTAGTGAAGTAGGAATAAGTGATAATACTGCTAAATCATGGTTAAATATATTAGTAACAAGTGGAATAATTTATTTACTAACTCCTTATAACCTAAGTAGGGAAAAAAGAGTAAATCATATGCCAAAAATAGTTTGGATGGATACAGGCTTATGTGCTTTTTTAGCAGGATATGAAAGTGCTAGAACATTACAAATGAGTGCTGCAAATGGACATTATTTAGAAACTTATGTAATTAGTGAAATAATTAAAAGTTATAATGCTGTAGGTATAAATCCTAATATCAGTTATTTTAGAGATAAAAACAAGCATGAAGTTGATTTAGTTTTCTTTAATGCAGAAGAAATATATCCATTTGAAATTAAAAAAACAAGTAAGCCAACTAAAGAAATGATTTCTTCATTTGAGTATTTAAAAGATACAAAGAAAAAACTTATGCCTGGAGGAATAATCTGTTTAAATGATATGCTTATTAAAATAGATGAAAATAATTATTCAATACCAGTTTCTAGCATAATAAACTTAAATAAAAATTAAAAGGTACTTAGTACTTTTTTTCTTTTTAAAGAATATACTTTAATGGGTGAAATATATATGAATATGGAAAAAGAAAATATAAAAGTAGACTTTGGTTATGAAACAAAAGAAAGAGTAGGTGATCTAAAAAAGACTACAAGATATACAAATTAGTAAAATATTACTAACTACTAAAATAAATATGTGGTAAAATATAACTAGGAGGAACTTATGACACTTAATAAAACTAAAAAAAGAATAATATTATTTATACTAACAATTATATTAATATTTGGAATATCTTTAGTATATATTAAATTAGAATATATTACTAGAAAACAAGTTAAAACTATAATATCAGAAGACTTAGGAGTAAAAAAAGAAATGCTTGATAACTATAACATAAATTTGAAAAGAAAAAATAAAAAATTCATATATATGGTTACATTTAAATATATGAATGAAACTTATACTTATCAAATAAGTGCTAAAACTGGCTCTATTTTAGCTAATAAAACTTCTTAGTTGACTTTTAAATATAATAATGTATAATACTCATCAAGGAAGTGAATTATGGAAAAAGAATTATTAAATTACAATTTATTAGATGAATTAGAAAAAATGTATTATAGTTCTTTATATACAAGTGATATAGACATAAAAAGTTTTATCAAAAACTTACTAATAGATATTAAAAATATATTAAATAATTATGAAACAATTAAAGATGAAGAATTTATTAGAATATTAAATAGATTTATATGTGTTACAACTGATGAAGAAATGTGTGAAAAAACAATATGTGACTTTTGGAGTCCAATTGGAGGGTATGAGTACCATACTGAATTATATTATGATGATATAGTAAATAATGAAAATGTAATAACTGAAAATGAAATGATAGATTTATATAACAGAGTAAATAATACGAATTATAAGTACTTGACTAGTCTTAAAACAAAAATGATATATAACCATTATTATAGTTCAGGTTATGGTAAAGATAAAGACGAAGGAGAAACTCCAAACAAAGTAGATATAATTATTTTAACTAATAAATTATTTAATAGAAAAAAATCTTATACAAAAAAAGAAATACAAACTCTTATTGATAATAAAGATATATTTGTAATTGCAAGTAATAAAACGGAAATTAAATATAAAGATATACCAAAATATACTGAAGAGTTTTGTGAGTTTGGACTAAATAAAGAAAGTACTGAATACAAAAGAGCATATAGAAGTTTTCTTAAATCTAAAATATCAAAAGAAGAATTATATAAAATTATTAAGTTATGTATAGTCTGTCTTAGAAAGAATTTCTATAAAAACAATATTGAAGATGAAAACTTCAAAGAAACTTGTATGTATAATGAAATGGAAGAATTATATACTAAAAAATTTAAGTACAAAAGAGAGTGGAATTAATTTCACTTTTTTTGTATAATGATTTATAATAATTAATTCACTTTTACAAGTGAGTAAAATATACTTTAATAACTAAATTTTAATAAAGGGATAGAAACTATCCTTTTTTTTTGATATAATTAAATGGAGGAGTGAGAGAATTATGAAAATATTAAGTGTAAATGCAGGTTCTAGTAGTTTAAAATTTCAAATGTATGAAATGCCAGAAGAAACTGTATTAATAAGTGGAGTATTTGAAAGAATAGGAATTGATAATAGTTTCTATACTATCAAATTAAATGGAGAAAAAATTAAGAAAGAGGCTGTTTTAAATAATCATACTGATGCTGTTAGAATACTTACTAATGAATTATTAGAAAATAAAATAGTTAATGATTTAAGTGAGATTAAAGCAATTGGACATAGAATGGTTCATGGTGGAGAAAAATATGCAAGTAGTGTAATTATTACTGATGAAGTAATTAATACTGTAGAAGAATTAAGTGATTTAGCACCACTTCATAACCCAGCAAATTTAGTTGGTGTACGTGCTTTTAAAGAAATTATACCTAATTCTATACCAGTTGGTGTATTTGATACTGCTTTTCACCAAACTATGAAAGAAGAAAACTTTTTATATCCAGTACCTTATGAATGGTATAAAGACTATGGTGTAAGAAAATATGGTTTTCATGGAACAAGTCATAAATATGTAAGTGAAAAAATGATTAGTATTTTAGGTAAAGAAGAAACTAAAATCATTACTTGTCATATAGGAAATGGTGGATCTTTAGCAGCTGTTAAAAATGGTAAATGTATTGATACTTCTATGGGATTCACACCAAATGCAGGTATAATTATGGGTTCTAGAAGTGGAGACATTGATGCTAGTTTAATACCTTTTGTTATGAAAAAAACTGGTATGAATATTAGTGAAATAGATAACGCTTTAAATAAGAAAAGTGGTTTACTTGGAATAAGTGGAGTAAGTAGTGACTCAAGAGACATAGAAGAAGGAATAAATAATGGAAATGCAAGATGCTTACTTGCACAAAATATGTATGTTAATAAAATAGTTAAATATATAGCAGAATACTTTGTAGAACTAGGTGGATGTGATGCACTTGTATTTACTGCTGGTGTTGGAGAAAATAGTATAAGTACTAGAAAACAAATAATAGAAAAACTATCTTGCTTAGGAATAAAATTAGATGATGAAAGAAATAATGTAAGAGGAAAACTTACACTAATTAGTAGTGATGATTCTACTGTGCCTGTATATGTAATACCTACTGATGAAGAAGTTATGATAGCAAGAGATACATATAATTTAACAAAATAGAAAGAGATAAATATGAATAAAGATACTTTAAAGAAAATATATAATGAAATAAAGAAGCATGATCTTATATATATAGTAAGACATATTGGGCCAGATCCTGATGCTATAAGTAGTGAAGTAGCCTTAAGAGATATAATTCTTTTAAACTTTCCAAATAAAAAAGTATATAGTTTAGGTGCAAGTGTTTCTAAATTTAAATACATTGGTCATATTGATAAACCACTTGATTTTGATTATGATAAAGCTCTAGTAATAACTTTAGATGTTCCAAATAAGTCAAGAATAGATGGTTTAAATATTGATAAATTTAAAAGTATTATAAAAATAGATCATCATCCATTTGTAGAATCATTTAATGGTTTAGAATATATTGATGTAAATGCTTGTTCTACTTGTGAAATACTTCTTGATTTAGTAAACAATACTAAGCTAAAAATAAACCCAGAAATAGCAAGAGTACTTTTAATAGGTATAATAAGTGATTCAAATAGATTCCTTTTTAATCCAGTAGATGATAAAATATTCTTTAAAGTTGGTGAAGTAATAAAGAAATATAAAATTAATATACAAAATATTTATAAAGATATATATATGAGACCAATGAGCGAAATAAGACTTATGGGTTATATAGCTTCTAATTTAAAAGTAACTAAAAATAAATTTGCTTACATTATATTAGAAAATGATATAGTGTCTTCATTTAATGCTGATGCATCAAGTGCTTCAAATATGGTAAATGACTTTTCAAATATAGAAGAATTTGTAGTATGGTTATTTGTAACATATGATACTAAAAATCAATTATATAAAGTTAACATAAGAAGTAGAGGACCTATTATAAATGAACTTGCTAGTAATTATAATGGTGGAGGACATAAATATAGTAGTGGGGCAAGAGTTAAAACTAAAGAAGAATTAGATAACTTAATAATTGATTATGATAACTTATGTAAACAATATATAAAAGAAAATAAAGATAATTAGTTAATACTAGTTATTTTTTTTTCATATTATACTTGATTTTAAATAATTAGTTATGTTAAAATTAAAATAGTTAAGATAGAAGGAGGACACAAAATATGACTAATAATTATGTAAATATATTAAGTTATATATCTTCACCTATGGTACAAAATAAAGTACTAAATGGGGGGGGTATTATCTTCTAACTAACTTAAAAGTAAACAGTTTTTTGCATGAAATAAAATGGATAGAATCATTCTACCCATTTTTTGTTATGTAATAAAAGGAGGAAAAAAGTTTATGCAGAAAAAACAAACAATATTAGTAGTTGCTAGTTTACTAGTAGTAGTACTAAGTGTAACACTAGCATACTTTACAGCACAAATAATAGGAGAAGGGAAGAATATTTCAGTAAGTAGTGCTGACTTGAAAATAGTATTTACTGATACAGATGGTAATATTGAAGGAAATGATATTACACCAGGATGGAGTAACAGCAAAACTTTTACAGTTAAAAACGAGTCAAATGGTACATATAAGTATGATATAATAATAAAAGATTTAGTAAATACTTTTAAAACATATAAATACTTAGAGTACAAAATAACTAGTACTGATGGTGGATACAATATGACAGATTATTCTTACTTACCAAAGTCTAATACTAAAGAAGATGTAGCTTTAGCATATGAAGTATCAATTGATAAAGGAAAAACTCATACATATACAATTGAAATTAAGTATGTAAATGATGAAAGTGTTGATCAAAGTATTGATATGGGTCAAAGTTTAAGTGGAACAATATATATAAGAGAATTTACTAAACCAACTATGAAACTAACTGATAAATTAATGGCAGATAATCCTACAATAGGTACAAGAACTACATTTACAGCATTCACTGAAACAAATACAGGAACTTTGTATAAAGCAACTGAACAAATTGGAACAAATCCAGTAAAAGATGTATACTATTTTGCAGGAGATGCAAAGAATAACTGGGTAAAGTTTGGTAAAACAACAGAAAGTTCATGTACTTATAATAATTCTGAAGTGTATTATGCAGATTTATCAAGCGGTACCATGGTAATCAGAAAGCCATATAATCAGGAAGAATGCTTATCAAGTAATGTATGCACTTTAGGCGATCTGAAAGGGGTTGGCGTAACAGATAATATATGCACAGGAAATGGTGGAACATTAACAGGAGAAAAAGCAACATGGAATGGAGCAACTACAAATGATATGTACTGGAGAATAATAAGAACAAATGCTGATGGAAGTATCAAATTATTATATGCAGGAACTAGTCCAGATTCAGATAAAGCATATGTAGGTTTAAGTGAATTCAATACTACATCTAATGATCCAATGTATGTAGGATACAAATATGGAACAAGTGGTTCATTAGAAAACAATAGAACTAATGATAATGATAGTACAATAAAAACCTACATAGATAATTGGTACAAAAACAATTTAATTGATTATACAAAATATTTAAGTAAAGATGCAGTATATTGTAATGATAGAGAACTAGCAAGTGGACAAACATATTCAACTACAAGTAGTTTTGACTATGCTCCATACGAAAGAATATATACAAATAAGCAACCAACATATAACTGTACAAATATGAGTGACGCATTCAGCGTAAATAATACAAGTGCAAAACTAGATTATCCAATAGGATTAATGTCAATAGATGAGTTAAGTTATGCAGGAGGACAAGCATTTACTACATTAGATGCACCATATGCTTGGTATTATACTAATGCTAATGGAGAAAGTAGTTATGGTAGTGTAGCATTTTGGGCCCTTTCTCCTTACCGCTGGTTTTTCTCTTACTTGCACGTTTGGGGCGTCAATGGTTCTGACGGCCCTGGCAACTTGCTCTTCCACTATGTGGGCAATTCTCGTGCCGTGCGTCCCTCAGTTTCTCTGTCATCTTGTAATCTGATATCCAGAGGAGACGGAAGTGCGAATAATCCATATGTAGTGTACATTGGTAGTGGTTCGTGCTAGGATTTAAAGCCGGAAGCAAAAACCCTTTTGCTTCCGTGTCCGCCGCTTTAGAGGCGGCATGCAGTTTTATAATAATAATGGTATCAAATGTGAAAACATTTTTGATATAGGGAATAAGCTATAAAGTGACTGGGCTTTCTTGTTTATGTGGTTGGGCCCTTTCTCCTAACAACTGGAATGGCTCTAACTCGAACGTTTGGAACGTCAATGGTTCTGACAACCCTGGCAACTTGAACAACAACAATGTGGACAATACTAATGCCGTGCGTCCCTCAATTTCTCATAGTTCAGGAGGTAATAATGTCATAATAAATGTTATGGTAGATGTTATTTTTGAGAAACAAGTTTATTTCCTTAGACATAGTCTAAAATATTTAGTATTTATCAGTTCTTGTCTTTTAGTAAGTATAACTGAAAAATGATATTGAACTTAGATATTTATTGTAATTGATGAGCAGTATTTAAATCAATTTGGATTTTATACTGCTCTTTATTTATTAAGGAGGAATATTGTGAGAATTTATAGTAATGCATTTAAAAGTGAGTACCCTAATACAGTATTTTTAGAAAAACATGGTATATTTTATTATGCATATGGAGAAAATGCACTTGTACTAAGTGGTATTTGTAATTATCAATTTAAAGATAATAGATGTGGTTTTCCAATTAAAAGTTTAGAAAAAGTTGTTAGTATTTTATCTGAATTTAAAGTTAATGTTTATGTTGATAATATGTTTTTTGATTTTGGAGATAAATATTCATTTTATCTTGAACTTTATAAAAGTAAAATAAATGGAGATAAATTAATAAATAATTTAATTAATGATATTAAAAAGGTTATAGAAAGTAATAGAGAAAATTATTATAAGTTAAAGGAGTTTGTAGATAGTTTATGAATGAATTAGTTATTTTTAATAAGATTAAATGGTTAATAAGTTATTCTGATAAATATGTTTTTAATTCTTTTACTAAAGTTCATATAAATTTAAAGATAAGATATCAAGATAGGTTATATTCTCTACTAGAAAACTGTATTAGAAGTAATACTAATACTGGTAATATTAGAATTAAATATCAAAAAGAAATGCTAATAGATATTAGTTTAATAGATTATTATATTGGAGAAGCATATGATAAGAAAATTATCAAAAAGAATAGGTTTTCTAGTGTTATTAATTCCTTAAATGAAATAAGAAAAATGACCTATAGTTGGAGTAATATTAATGAAGAGAAAAAATGTTCTATATGAAAATATGATTTCTTATAATAATATATTAAGTGTTTATAAAAAGATTAAAAATAGTACTAAAAACAAAAAAGAGGTTTATAATTATGAATTAAATTTAAATCAAAATTTACTTGATACTTTATTTAGTTTATCTAAATCTACTTATGTTTTTAGTAATTATAATATTTTCCTTGTTAGAGAACCAAAGTACAGACTTATTATGAGTGAGAGTTTTCCTGATAAAGTAGTTAATCACTTATTTTCTAAGTATGTTTTATCATATGCACTTCAAAGTACTTTAATTAATTCTAATGTAGCAACTAGAAAAGATAAAGGAAGTAAAGAAGCTTATAGGTTATTTATTAAATATACTAATAAATTAATTTATGAAAAGAAAAAAAATTATGTTTTAAAGATAGATATTAGTAAGTATTTTTATAATATTAATCATAATATTTTAATGAATATGGTTAGTGAAAAAATTAAAGATGAACGAGTACTTAATATGTTAAAAGTAATTCTTGATACTACTGACAATGATTATATTAATAAAACTATTCTTTCAGTTGTTAATAGAGAGATTTATAAAGTTAACAAGTTAAATATTAGTACTAGTGAAAAGGAAAAACTTATTAATGAACTTAAGAGTATTCCTCTTTATAGAAAAGGGTATGGTCTTCCAATCGGTAATATGTCTAGTCAAATACTTGCTGTATTTTTTCTTAATAAAGTTGACCACTTTATTAAAGAAAAACTTGGCTGTAAATATTATATAAGGTATATGGATGATTTAGTTATATTAGGTAATGACAAGGAAGAGTTAAAAAATATTTTTGAAAGTGTAAGCAAGTATATAGAAAGTTTTGATTTAAATGTTAATAAGAAAAGTGGAATATATAGTTTAAGTAATAGTGTAAATTTTTTAGGTTATAATTTTAAGGTTTTTAATAATAAACTTATTATTAGATATAGAAGTGATACTATTAAAAGAGTTAACAAACGACTTAAGAATTTAAAGGTATATGATAATGAAATGTATTTAAAGAGTGTTGCAAGTTATAAAGGCTATTTTCTTTTATGTAATACTATTGTTAGAGATAAGTATATAAGTGAAATTTAAGTTTTTGTTCTTGACAATTACACTGAAAAATGATACAATCTCAGTGTAATTGTCAAGAAAGGGGAAAAGACAACATGAGAAAAGAAGATGTAATTAGTTACAGAATTGATACAAGCGTTCTTAAAAATTATGTAGAATCTATTAATTCGATAACAGAACCAATGATTCAAATTAAGGCTCAACTTAATCAACTAACAAAGCCAATGCAAAAAGAATTAAAAAGCATTAATAATATGTCAAATGTAATCAAGAAACTTTTAATTAAATATCCAAACGAACAAGCAAAAATATTTACAGATACTATAAAGCAAATAATGGATACAAATAATGGAATGCTTTCTACAAGAATGATAGAACCACTAAATATAAGTAGACAATATCTCTCAATTATGGAAAATAATAATGATATTGAAAAAGTTTCAAGAGGTATTTATATTTCACCAATTGCTTTTGAGGATAGTTATTTTTGTTTTCAACAAAAATATAAAAAAGCAATTTTTTCACACATGAATGCTCTGTATTTCTATGGAATGACAGAAGAATTTCCATATAATTATACAGTGACCGTACCTCAGAGTTATCATGCAAATACTGTAAATCAAAAATGTAATGTATTTTATGTTTCAGATGATGTATATGAACTTGGAGTTATTGAAATAGAAACTCCAAACGGAAATAAGGTAAGAACCTATGATAAAGAAAGATGTATCTGTGATATTATAAGATCAAAAGAAAGAATGGATTTAGAACAAGTTAAAAAAGCAATAACACAATATATGCAAAGCCACGATAAAGATATAGCAAAACTATCTAAATATTCAAAAAAAATGGGAATAAATAAAAAGGTTATGAAAATGATAGGTGAATATTATGAGTAATTCTGCCCAGTCAGTTAAAGATAAACTAAAGAATATTTCTAGAGAAAAGAATGTAGATTTTAACTCTGTTATGAGATTCTATATGTATGATAGATTTGTTGAACGTTTATCAAAAAGCAAATATAAAGATAACTTCATATTAAAAGGTGGTTTCTATTTGAGCAAATTATTTGGGTTAGATAATAGAAGTACTATGGATATAGATACTGCTATAAGAAAAACAGAATTTACTGAAGAAAATCTAATTGTTATGATAAATGAAATTATTAGTATTGATGTAGGCGATAATATAAAATTTAAAATCGAGAAAACTGAACTAATTCGTGAAGAAGATGAATATGGCGGATTAAGAATTACTATTAATTTTATGTTAGAAAACATTAAAGATAAATTTCACATTGATTTAGCAACTGGAGATCCAATATATCCAAGACCAGATAATTATAAGTACGAATCCTTAATAGGAGATGAAATTTATAAGGTTTGGTCATATAATCTCGAAACAATTCTTGCAGAAAAAATCGAAACAATTCTTAGTAAACTCGAAACAAGTAGTAGAATGAAAGATTATTATGATATTTATTTAATATACAAGTTTAAATTTGATACAATAAATAAAGAAAAATTTAGAGGGTCAGTTGAAAAGACTTTTAAGAAAAGAAAATTTGATGCTGATCTAATGACAAATTTAAGTATTGTTAAAGAAAGCAAGGTTTTGAGAGAAAGATGGCTTAGTTATTCAAGAAAAAATAGTTATGCTAGAGATGTTGAGTTTGAAGAAACATTAGAATGTTTAGAAAAATTAATTGATATATTAATTTTACATGTAATATAAATATCAAAATTCACTATTTTAATAATAATTAAAGTAGTGTTTTATATTTCTGAAAATACAATTTTTTTCGTCCAAGTTTGGTAGTAAAATCGCGGCAAATTTGGTAGTAAGAATAGCATGAAAAATATAAAAAATCTATTTAAATAGTTTAAAATGTGTTATACTTTTGTAAGAGGTATAAAAATGAAAATAAGTGAACCAAAAATTAAAAATTGTGAAGTATCTTCTTTTAGTGAATGTGTTAAAAATGAAGAATTTAATAAAGTAAAAATTAGGGAAAATAGTAGTGTATCACTTGATTTAACAGATTATACATTTGACGAATGCGTTTTTGAAAATATAGATTTTTCTAATATAGAAATAAGTGATATATCTTTGATGGATGTTAAGTTTATCAACTGTGATTTATCTAATAAAAGATTTAATGATACGTTTTTAACAAGAGTTATATTTGAAAATTGTAAATTAACAGGTCTTACTTTTATGGACTCACATTTAAAAGATATCAAAGTCACTTCTTCGGTTGGTTTATATTTGAATGTTGCATCAACAAATATAAATAATATTGAAATAGAAGACAGTGACTTAACTGAGGCTACATTTAATATGAGTACTTTAAATAATGTTGTTTTAAATAATGTTAATTTAACTAAATCTATATTTTTAGGATGTAATTTAAAAGATGTAGACTTTAGCACGTCTATAATTAACGGAATTAGTTTTGATATTAAGAGTTTAAATGGAATAATAATAAACAGAATGGATGCTGGAAATATTGTGTCAATGTTTAATGTGAGAGTGAGGGACTAAAGTGACTAAGGAAGAAGTGTATGATTTTATAAAACACAAGAATATATGGTATGAAATTACTGAACATAAAAGAGTGTTTACTATGGATGAGTTAGACAATATTGTTTTGCCGTATCCAGCATCTGATGCGAAAAACTTATTTATTAGAGATGACAAGAAAAAAAACTACTACTTAATTACAGTAAGTGGTAAAAAGAAAGTTGATTTAAGTGTTTTTAGAGAAAAATATAATACTAGAAGACTTAGTTTTACAAGTGAAAAAGATTTAATGGAAATTTTAAAATTAACCCCTGGAAGTGTAACTCCACTTGGCTTATTAAATGATAAAGAAAATTTAGTTAAATATTATTTAGATAGCTATTTTATAAATAAGTGTGACATAATCGGAATGCACCCATGTGATAACTCTGCAACTTTATGGCTTAAGACTACAGATTTAATAAATATTTTAAAAGAGAATGGAACTATAGTAAATATAGTAGACTTATAACTCAACCTAAAGTTTAGAAAACTAAACTAATGCTTTATAGAAATTTTTATAAAAATATATTATCATTAAATTGTAAGGAGGAAAAATTATGAAAAAGAAAGTATGTTATGTATTATGTTCATTAATTTGTCTATTAGTGGGAGGTATATCTAGTTATTTTATATTTAATAGTAGTAAAAACACATTAAAAGAGTTACCACTTCCAGAAGTTACTGGTGGAGAAAGAGGAAGTCTTGGAATAGACAAAAACATTAATGAGGAAACATTAGACGAATACTTAGGTAGAGAAGATGTGGTATATAGAGACATGAGAATGCTTAAAGACCCAGGAAATTATGAAGCAATTGGAGGAGACTCATATATTTCAGGCTTTGTTAAAGGTTTTGAAGTAGTACCTTATCCATATTTAACTGAAGTAAAGGGTTTACCTGAAATAGTAGGAGACACTTATACTGGAAAAACATTATTTAAAGAAGTGGATGGAAAGTATGTTGCTAACTATGAAGAGTCAATGGAATACTTAGAATATTATTTTCCAAAAGATAAAGTAATCTTCTTAATGTGTGGAGGAGGCGGTTATGCTGGCATGACTAAAAATCTTCTAGTAAGTTTAGGTTGGGATGAAAACAAAATTTATGATGTAGGTGGTTACTGGTTCTATAATGGTAAAAATAATGTACAAGTTAAAACTACTAAAGATGGTAAGACTACATATGACTTTTGGAAAGTTACTTATCATGATATAGATTTTAAATCATTAACTGAGGTAAAATAATGAAAAAGATAGTAGTAATAGTGTTAAGCGTATTCTTATTAACAGGTTGCTTTAGTAATAAGACTAATCAAGAAGATGGTACAAAACGAATATATTTAACTAGTAGTTATTATAATAAAGGTGAGTTTATAAAAGTAGACGATTTAACTACTTTAGAAAGTGATACTTATATATTATTTACTTACAACAACTTTTGTAATTTAGCAGTTTCATGCGATAAAATTTTTGAAAGTTTTATGAAAAAATATAGTATTGATTTTATTTCAATTCCATTTGATAAATTTAAAGGTACTTATTTATATGAAACAGTAAAGTATGCACCGTCTGTAATTATTGTAAAAGATAAAGAAGTAGTTAGTTATTTAGATGCTAATTCGGATGAAGATTTAGATAAGTATCAAGATGAAACTGCTTTTGAAAGCTATCTTAATAAGTATATTTACTTTAATGATAAAGATTAACGAATGTTGGTCTTTATTTATTTTTAAAAGTATGATAAACTAGTACTGTGAGGTGGATTCATGAACTTAAAGATGATTTTGACTAGTGAAAATGTAAGTAATGAAATATTAAATAACTTAGATTATTTGTTAACAATTATTCCTGAAATAAAGCCTATGATAGGATTCAATCAAAAACACCCACATCATAATTTAGATGTATTTATGCATACATTAGAAGCCTTGAAGAATTCTAAAAATGATTATATTATTAGACTCGCTTTGTTATTCCATGATATTGGAAAACCACTTTCCTGTGTAGAAGATGGAGAAGTTAGACATTTCCCACATCATCCAGTAATTAGTGAAATGATTACTAGAAAAGTTTTAACTAGACTAAATTATGAAAAAAATATTATAAATGAAGTGTGTTATTTAGTAAAATATCATGATACACCTATAACTAAGGAAGACGTGGAAAAGAATTATAATTTACAACTTAAAAGATATGAAGTACAAAGATGCGATACGCTCGCACATAATCCACTTATGAATTCTAAAAGAATTTCTTATTTAATAAAAACGAAAAAGTTGTTTAAATAAAAAAATATAACAAAATTGTATATCTTTCTTGTTATATTTTTTATTTATTTTCAATTTTCATAAATTCAGTTGTTTTAAGTTTGGTAAGATTTTCGTCATTTTCTAATATTTTCAATTGGTCTATGGCTATTTTATTTAGTTTTTCTAACCTAGCGGATTGCGTAATTTTATCATTAATCATTGTAGCATTTATGGTTTCTAAATTACATAAAACTAAAAGTTGTCTGATATCAGCGTAGTCTCTTTGGTTTCCTTTTAATCCTTGATTTTTATCTTTCCATTCTTTTGATGTCATACCAAATAAGGCAACATTTAGTAAATCTGCTTCAGTAGAATATGCGTGTTTTTTCTGAATATCTGTAATTAAATTAGGAACTATTGAGTTTTTTATTGCATCGGTATGTATTTTATAATTTGCTTTAGATAATACTCTACTTGCATTCCAGTCAATTTTTTCTTGATATGCTTCATTTCTTTTTAATCTTTCAAATTCTTTGATTAAGTATAACTTGAATTCTGGACTTAACCAACTTGCAAATTCTAATGCAATGTCAGAATGAGCAAATGTACCACCATTATTTCCAGATTTTGATATAATACCAATTGCATTGGTTTCTTTAATCCATTTTTGTGGTGAAATTTTAAATTTATTACTACCTGCTTCATTTTTAAACGTGTCGAATTCGACACCTTTGAAATTTTCATTATTTAGTTTTTCCCATAACCCTAGAAATGAAATAACATCTTTATTTCTCATCCAGTTTTGTATTGGATATCTTGGTTCATCTTCATCAGCATACCTTGCTAAATCGGTTAATGATATATATTCTTCCGTGCCAATTCTAATTACACTTACCTTGTTGTTATTAACGTTCAGTTCGCTTTTAATTAAATTATTTTTCATCCATGCCTCCTTTTCTTTATAATAAACTTATAGAAAAGTTAAATTTCAATTTTGGTTACCCCAGCAAGATTCGAACTTGCGAATGATGGAGTCAGAATCCATTGCCTTACCACTTGGCTATGGGGCAGTCACACTACTAATTATACTTTTTAAAACTAAGTTTGTAAATACTTTTCTAACAAATTAAAAACCTAGCAATGCTAGGCTTTGTGTTGTTGAACACATTTGTGAATATTTATCCCTCTCGGGACAACAATAATATACCAAATTATTTAAAAAAAGTAAAGTAATTTTAATAAAATTTATACTTTTTTACTCTTTATTTTAATTTTTCCACAAATAAATACAAAACTTACTATGATAACTGAAAGAACAAGTAGTATGAAAGGTGAGTAAGCATAAATATTTTTATACCTATTTATATAATTTTCATATGGTATTAAATAGATTATAACACCAATTAATAAAGAAATAATTATACCCATAACAATATATTGCTTTTTCTTAGTTTTAACATTAAATACTTCATAAAGCCCAGTTTTAATCGTCTGTAAATTATATTGTAAACTAAGTGTCATAAATAACACCCATATTAGAATATTAATGTTTTCTATATTATCAAGAAAACTAAACATATTAATAGTTTTTAATACTTCATAACTTGGAAAAGTAAATAATATACTTACATCAATTCCAAGAACACCAATTGTACAAAGAAAAATTATTGATACACAAATGGTGTTAATGATGTATCCAATTAATATGCTTTTTTTAACATTTTCTTTATCAACTATATTATTTTTTGGAATAACAAGAAGACTTAAAATTGGTACAACACATAACATTGAAAACATTACTGAACTTTTTGATAGATGTGAAAAATCTTTATTCAATAGTGGTAATAAATTACTAAAATCAACTTGTCCCAAAAGAGATAGCACATTATTAAAAAATAGAAAAGCACCAATAAATAAGCAGAATGTACTAATTCTTGCAAGAGTATCAATATCATACATTGTTGAATAGATAACTGGTAAAATTAAAATTAATGTAATTAAACTGTTTGGTGTCTCATCAAGAAATTCTAAAGATATAAATGTAGAGTATCTCCAAAAAACAAATACTGCAAAGATAAACATAAATAAGAGAATAATAGAAACTATAATTTTACTTACGAACTTTGAAAATACATAATCTATTTTTTTAAATAAACTATATTCAGGAAGAAAATCAAATATTTTAAAGAATAGAAAGATTATTAAAAATCCAAGAAGAAAACCTATAAATATACTTATAAATACACTTGTTTTAGCAGTAACTAACATATATGGAATTAAAGTACCTGGTAGCATTGCATTAATAATGCATATAAATATAATAGTAAAACTTAAACTACTTAATTTGTAATTTGTCATAAGTCACCTCTTAAATTTCCTTGTTTATATAGTGATACATCTATGTTATATTTTAAATTTAATTTATTTAACCCATCTTTGTTCCAGTCTTTATTTTCAAAATCAAAATATTTATAGTTATTTTTATATATGTAGTTACCAAGTCCTAGAAAATCATAATTATATTTTTTGCTTTTATTAAATGCCTTAGTAATATAACTTTCAACCTCTTTTTCTGCTTTTTTACTGATACTTTTTAATACATCAGCGTTATCTAAATTATCTTTACAACCATAATAAACAATTTCAGCACCAACATTCCCATTAACATTAAGTTGGTCTATATTTAACTTACTTTTTAGTTTCATTTTACTTTCTAGAGTTTCAATAGTGAAGTACCCACCATCACATTCAATTGTTAATGTTGCGTTTTTAATTTTATTTCTTAAAAAGTTCACTCCTTTTGTTTCTTCATCAGTTAATTCAATTGCTTCCTTATCTTTAAAAAATACCATGTTTTTAACTTCAACGTAACTTTCGCTTTTTGAGTCTTCAAGACTATCATTCTCACTACTTTTACTAGTATCTTTTATATAAACGTTTGGAAATATTGTATATTTTCCTTTTGCATAGTAATTATTTATTAATTCTCTTACATGCAAACTATTAATTCCACCATATCTGATTTCACTATTCATAACTGCATCATATAAATTATTTGCAGAGTTTGTATCAAAGTGACTTATGCTAGACAAGATATCAAGACTTTTATTCTCAGTAGAAGTAACAACTAGAAAATTCAAAGAAAGTCTAGTATCTCTAATAAGAAAATCCATTATCTCATCAAGTCCATCATTTAAAACACTTTGGTCTAAAAACACATAATCAACATCAGCCAGAAAGAAAACTTTACTTGTTTTTTTATTCATACTTCTTGCTGCTTCAAATATGGTTTCACCTTGTCCACTTATAACTGTAATCGGACTTTTATTAAGACCACTTTTTTCACTATCTAAAACATTCAATAATTGAATGTCTAAATTATATAAGTCACCATCTTTGCTAATCCCCATAGCGCTTACGATGCCGAGCTCGTTAAGTTCTTTATAGTTATAACAGCCTGTACAAATGAAAGTCAAAAATATTAATAAAATGATTTTTTTCATAAATTACCCCTTTCTAAAAATATTCTTTTTAGTTACATAACTAGGTCTTTTATTTAATGATTTAATATCTTTTCTTAAAATAGCATTACCTTGTTGACTAAAAATGAATGGAAAAATTGGAATAGTGTAGGGTTTACCAAATATTTTAATGCTAGATAAATTTATAATGAGAAGAAGTATCCCCATGATAAAACCAATTACTCCAAATGTTGCAGAAAAAAACATAAGAATATATCTCCAAAATCTAATACTTCCTTGCATATCATAGTAAATAAATATTAAACTACTTATTGAACTAACTGCGACTACAATTACCATAATTGGAGAAATTAACCCTGCATTTACTGCTGCATCTCCCAAAACTAAAGCACCTAAAATACTTAAGGAAGTACCTCGGTTATTTGGCGTTCTTGCGTCTCCTTCATATAATAGTTCAAATGTAAATAAAAGAATAAATGCTTCAATAATAACAGGAAATGGGACATTACTTCTTTGCATAGAAAAGTTTATTAATAAGTTTACTGGAAGAATTTCAGGGTCGTATGATGTTAATGCTATAAAGAAAGCGGGAGTAACAATAGCCAAAATAAATGCAAGAAGTCTAATAACTCTCATGAATGTTGAAAAGAAAGGTTTATGGTAATAGTCTTCACTATTTTGAAAGAAATCAATAAAGAATGTAGGACACACTATTACACTTGGAGAGTTTTCCATTGTAACAATAACTCTTCCTTCAAGTAAATATCTTGACGCGTCATCCGGTTTTTCAGTATACAATAAAGTTGGAAATAACGTTTTATTAGAATTATCTATATAACTTTTTAAATAGTTAACATCCATTACACCATCTACATTAATAATCTTTAATTTTGAATAAACTTCATTAATTAACTCATCTTCACAAATATTGTCCATGTATAAAAGTCCTACTTTACTTTTACCTTGAACACCTAGAGTAAGTTCTTTTATTAGTAAGTGTTCACTTTTAACTCTTTTCCTAATAAGGCCCAGATTCTTTTGATAGTTTTCAGTAAATGAATCTTTAGGTCCACGAATAACTGGTTCGCTTGTTGGTTCAGTTACACCTCTATCTAATTCGGCTCTTGTTTCGTATGCAATACAGGTATTTTTGTAAATTACTAAAGTAAATCCACTAAAAAGTAGTTCATATAGTTTTTTTTCATCATTAACACTTTTAAAGTTGATGCTCGGTATATGCTCGTTTATGTCTTTTTTTAAGTTTTCAAGCACCTTATTACCAATAATACTTTTGTTACTAAAATATTTTAAAATAAAATCATTTATTCTGTCACCACTACTTACACTTTCATTTGATACCACGTATACATGCTTAAAAAGCCCAATATTGATTTTTTTGATTATCAAGTCAGGCATGTTTTCTTTTAATTTATACAAGTTTTTAATTATATCTAATGTATTCATATTTCTATTATTGTCAAACTTTACCAAAATATACTTTTTGAAAACGACATAGTAAAAGTTCTGAAAACATCATAGCAATATGTTGTAATGGTATTGAAAGTGATAAAGATGGGCTTAAAAAAGATAATTATATAATTAGATTAATAGATGACAAAATAGATGAACACTTGAAAATCTTTGGTGCTATATGTATTGAGGAACGAAAATGGTGTGGTAAAACTTGGACATGTTTAAATCATGCAAACTCAGTTATTTATTTGTCAAATAAAAATACTAGAGAATTAGCAAAAAGTAGTCCTGAATCTGTTTTAAACGAAAATAAGCCAGAACTTATAGTTAAATGGCAATTAGTTTCATCATTATGTGATGAAGTTAGAATGAAATGTGATGAAGATAAAAATTCTGGTAAATATTTGTTAATTGGTTCAATCATATTATTAAATAAAATGAAGATGAAGTATTTTATTCTGATGCCGGTAGAATTGATACTTTTAAAATGTATCCAATGAGTCTTTATGAATCAGGAGATTCTACTGGGAAGTATCAATAACTGATATGTTTAACAATAAAAGAATAACAAGCAAATTAAGAAATATATCTTTGGAAGAAATCGCCTTGTTATCAGAAAGAGGTGGATGGCCTGAAAATGTTAAAGCAAAACCAAAATTTATGTGTGTAATTACTGGTAATACAAAAGATGCAAATATTGATATAGAAACTGGAATTTATGTAGTACCTTTAACAACTTTAAAGTCATAGACAATTATGGCTTTTTTTGATAAAATTAATCTAGAAATTTAAGGAAGTGAAAGTATGGAAGTAACTATAACAAAATTAAATCATGAAGGAAAAGGTATTACTAAAATAGATAATAAAATTACATTTATTCCAAATATACTTGTTAAAGAAGTAGCTGATATTGAAATAACTAAGGAATATAAAAAGTTTAATCTAGGAAAAGTTACTAAATATATAAGTACTTCAGATAATCGTGTTGTTCCTGCTTGTCCATATTATGGAGTGTGTGGAGGATGTAATATAATGCATATGTCTTATAGTGCTCAACTAGATTTTAAAAAAGATAAAGTAAAAAACATATTAGAAAAATATGCAGGAATAGTAACTGACTTAGAAATCGTACCAAGTGATAAAGTACTAAACTATAGAAATAAAGTAACTTTACATATTAGTAATAATAAAGTGGGTTATATGAAAGAAGGGACAAACGAAGTAATTAATATTGAAAAATGTTTATTACTTGACAATAGATTAAATGAAGAAATAGATAATATAAGTGATAAAACAAGCGATAGTTATGTAATCAGGACAAATGGGAGTGATGTAATCAGTAATGAAAAGAATGACTATTTAATAATGAATATCAATGATTATAAGTTTAGAATAGATATTAAAAGTTTCTTTCAAGTGAATTCTTATATTTGTGGACTTTTATTTAAAGAGTTAGAAAGTAATTTAGATACTACTAACAATGTGCTTGACTTATATTCAGGTGTTGGAACACTTAGTATCGTATCTTCTAAAAAGGCAAAAAAAGTATTGTCTATTGAAGTAAACAAGAACTCTTATATGAATGCAGTTGCAAATCTAGAGTTAAATAACATTGATAATGTCGACTTCATGTGTGGAAAAGTAGAAGATTTAATAGATAAAATTAGTGTTAAACCTGACGTAATTATAACTGACCCACCTAGAAATGGAATGGATAAAAAGACAATAAATATAATTAAAGAATTTTTACCAAATAAGATTATCTATATTTCATGTGAACCAATGACACTTGCAAGAGATATTAAATTGCTTAGTGAAAACTACACTTTAAATAAAGTAAAATGTTTTGATATGTTTCCAAATACTTATCATGTTGAGACGTTCTGTGTGTTAGAAAGAAAATTTTAAAATATAAATAGTAAAGAATAGTATTTAGAAAGTTTTGCCAAAACTATTGACGATGATCACATATTGTGATATGATTTATATCGATTGGTACTCAGGAAACTTTTGAAGCCCTGAGTCGTTTTTTATTAAAGGAAGTGAGTTATGAAAGAATATAAGAATTTTAATGAATTATTAGATTATATAATATCAAAAGGTGTATCTGTTAACAATAAAGAAGATGCTTTATACAAAATTAAAACTTATTCTTATTATTCAATCGTAAATACCTATAAAGATGTTTTTAAAAATACTAATAATGAATATAAAAAGAATGTTTCTTTTGATGAAATATATGCTTTGTTTGAATTTGATAAAAATTTAAGAAGTATATTTCTGGAATATTCATTAGAAATAGAAATGATTTTAAAATCTTTATTAGCAGAAACAATATCTTCAAAATATGGTGTAAAAGATTATTTAATTAATAAAAATTTTGATGATACAATTAATAAAACAATTATTAATGAATCGATTAATGTTATTAAAGAAGAAATAAACAAACAAAATGGAAAACATGAAGCAGTTACACATTATATTGATGAATATGGATTTGTTCCACCATTTGTATTAATTAAAATTTTAACATTAGGAGAATTAAGTAGATTATATGCAATGTTAAAACAATCAGATAGACAAAGGATAAGCAAAAACTTTAAATTATCAGATAAAGTGTTAAAACAAATAATTATGAATATGACAATGATTAGAAATATATGTGCTCATAATGATAGATTATTTTCATTCCATAGTAAATTTAGAATATCATTTAAATATATTGAGAAAAATTATAATGAAAAGTCAGTTAATATTTATATGGTAATGAAATGTATGGAAAGTTTACTACCTAAAGATAAGAAAAAAGAATTTGTTAAATTAATTCATAGCGAAATAAAAATTTTAGATGGTAAACTTAAATCAATTAGAATAGATAACATTTTAAATATAATGGGTTTTTATAAGAATAAATAACTTATAAAGTTATATACTAATATTGATTGGTACTTATGAAACTTTTGAAGCCATAAGTCGTCAAATCTCTATGAAATATCATAGGGATTTTTTGGTCAGTTATAAGATTGTACCAAGTGATAAAGAGTTTAACTTTTAACTATAGAAATAAAGTAAAATGTTTTGATATGTTTCCGAATACATATCATGTTGAGATGTTCTGTGTGTTAGAAAGAAAATTCTAAAATAAGTTGGAAAATTATATAAAATATATCTAGATTTTAAGTGAGCAATACTCACTTATTTTTTTAATATCTTGACTGAACTATAACATTTTTTAGAAACGTTAAATATTTAATTGGTAAGTGAACATATATGTGTTATAATTAAGGTGTAGTTACAGTTATACTTAAAGATGAAGAGATTATATTTAAATAAGTTTTTTATAAATTCTGCTTCATTATAATTTATAAAATAATAGTAAAAGGATGTGAGATATATGAATGAAAGTAACATACTACTGTATGAAAGTGATGAAGGTAAAATTAATGTAGATGTAATATTGAAAGATGAAACAATATGGTTAACTCAAAAGAGTATAGCAGATTTGTTTGAATGTAGTTCTGACAATATTAGTTTACATTTGAAAAATATATTTAAAGAAAATGAGTTGGATAGAAATTCAACTACCGAGAAAATCTCGGTAGTTCAAAAAGAAGGAAAGCGTAATGTTAATAGGGAATTAGAATTTTATAATTTGGATGCTATTATAGCAGTTGGATATAGAGTTAATTCTAAAAAAGCAACTAAATTTAGAATTTGGGCAACAAAGATATTAAAAGATTATATGATTAAAGGTTTTGTAATAGATGTAGAAAAAATGAAAAATGGACCTAAGTTTGGAAAAGACTATTATGAAGAATTGTTACAAACTATAAAAGAAATCAGACTAAGTGAAAGAAGGCTGTACCAAAAAATTACGGATGTATTTGAAACTACAAGTATTGATTATAACAAAGATTCCGAAGAAGCATATACATTTTTTAAAATTGTTCAAAATAAACTTCACTATTGACTATGGCTATAAAGTAGATAATATTTCATTGAAAGAAAAGAAAGTTTACATTAGTAAAATTAATTAGTGCTATTAAAAGTAGCATTTTTTTTATGTGTAAAACTATCAATTTTTAAATTTTTATAATATAATTAAATCACAAAGGAAGTGAAAATATGTCATTCGGTCAAAAACTAAAAGAAATAAGAAATAGGTTTAATATAAGTCAAGAGAAAATGGCAAGTTTGATTAATGTATCTCGTCAAGCTATAACTAAATGGGAAAGTGACATAGGAATGCCTGATATATCAAACTTGGAAACTATATCAAAAACGTTTAATGTTACAATTGATGAGTTATTAAGCAAAGAAGATTTACCAAAGTTAGTTTATCAAAAAAAATTAGATAAGACAAAATATAAAAATAAAGTAGATGCATACTCTAAAGTGTTAAAAGAGTATTATTCTGAACCGTGGGAAATTTATGTGCTTTCTGTGAGTAAAAAACTAAACATTATCGAAAAAGTATTAGACTTATTTACTGGAGGAGACTATAACTTAATTAAAGATGTAAGTGATTTATCTCCTTACTACTTAGTTAAAAAAGACAATACTTCATTATTAGTAAGCATTAAAAACTGGACACTTTTTGTAGTAGAATTACCAAAAAATATGAATAATAAAAAATTTAGTTATAAAGATAATACATTTAGAAATTGTGGAAGATTAAAGTTAAGATAATTTATGTTTTTTATCAAATACTTGAAACCTGAAATAACGTTTCGTGGTAAAAATATTATTTTTATGATAAATTTTAAATAGGTGAAGAGAATGAAACAAGAAAAAATTGGAAAGTTTATAAAAGAAAAAAGATTAAAAAAGAATCTTACTCAAAGTGAATTTGCTAACATATTAGGTGTTACAGAAAGAACTGTATCAAATTGGGAAAATGGTAAAAATTTACCAGACTTATCTTTATATAATGATATATGTAAAATTTTAAATATAACTACAAATGAATTAATAAATGGAATGGATTTAAAAAATAATTTAGATATTAAAAAACTAATACCCTCTTTAATAAGTTTAACAATAATTATACTAGTATTTATAATTAATTCAAAAAGTATATTTAGTTTTATACTAATACTTATTTCTCTAATTATAATACTATTTAATTTAAATAAAATCACTAATAAAAAAGTAACTATAATTAGTTTTGTAAGTTTAGTTATATTTTTAAATTTTATAGATTACTTGAATGTACAAATTAATAATGAATTACCTGTTTTAAAGTATAGCATAAAAAATAGTATAAGTACTTCAATTTATAAAACATTATCATTTAAAGTAATTAATTGTAATAGATATGAAAACGAACCACTACATATAGTAAGTTTATTTAAAAGTGATAAAAAATATTGTACAAATTTGAGTAGGTTAGAAGTAAATAGTATCTTAAATAAGTTAGATAACATTGAAGGAATAACTCTTGCAATAAGAGTATTTGATGGAGAAAAAAATGATAAACAATATGTTACTACTACAGTACCTGGAACATATGAAATAGTAAAAACTATTACTGATAAAGAAATACTTAAAAATATAACTGATATATTAAAAACCGGAGAGTACGTTGAAAACTCAAATGATATTGGATACAACCATCTACTACAAATATATACTAAAAATGAAACTATTGATTTTGAATTTAATGAAATACATTATGGTAATACAGAATATAATTATAATTTAACAGAAAATAACATGGATAAGTTAAAAGAATACTTTAAATAACTCTTGAAGTATTCTTTTTTCTTTGATAATATATATTTGTAAGTAGGTAATATTATGAATTATAAGAATATTAAAATCGAGGCTAAAAAGAATTTAAAAAGAAATTATTTTAAAAATGTACTAGTAGTTTTTTTATGTTCAATATTATTATATGGGGGACTTAATTTAACAACTAAGAATATTTTAGAAGTAGATTTAAGAAACAAAAACAATGTTGAAAAAGTTAATAATTACAAAGAAAATAGTGAAATATTAGATGAATTATTATCTAAGTCTGATAAAGAAAAAAAGTATGAAGAATACATAAGTAATAATTATACACATGGAGTTATTTCTAAAATATTAAATGAAGTAACAAAAACAAATTCTCCAGTATTTACTTTGTTAAATGGAATAAATAAAATTCTAGGAGGAAAAATTAGTGCTGCAATTATCATAATACTAGCAAATATTTTAATAATATTAATTAGAGTATTCTTTTTAAAAGTAGTAGAAGTAGGGAAAAATAGATATTTCTTAGAAGAAAGAAGATATAAAGTAGAATTAGATAGTTGTTTATATCCTTATAAAAAGAATTTTAAGATGTCTTTAATTTTACTAAAAAAAGAAATATACTTATTTTTATGGTCATTTACAATAATTGGTTTCTTTATAAAACTTTATGAATACAGTATGATACCATACATACTTGCAGAAAACCCTAATATTTCTAGTAAAGATGCATTTACTTTGTCTAAAGAATTAACTAATAATCAAAAATTTAATATGTTTAAAATAGATTTAACATTACTTGTATATAAAATACTTGGTTTATTTACTTTTAACTTATTAAATATTTTCTATACTAATATATATAAAGAAACTATATATAGTGAAATATATATTAACTTAAGAAACAACAAAAAAGATAATTTAGAACTAGGTTACTTACTTAATGATGAATTATTAAATATTAATGAAATAAAAGACACTAGTTATCCTAAAGAAGAAAGAACTTCATCTTTATTACATATTGATTATGACAAAAATTACTCCTTAACTTCATACATACTCTTATTTTTCACATTTAGTATTATTGGATGGATGTGGGAAGTAATATTACATTTAGTAAATAATGGAGTATTTGTTAATCGTGGTACTATGCATGGACCATGGTTACCTATTTATGGTTGGGGAGGTTTAACAATTCTAATTCTATTAAAAAGTTTTAGAAAAAAACCATGGAAATTATTTTTCATGTCATTCTTAACATATGGAATAATCGAGTATTCAACAGCATGGTATTTAGAAACATTTAAACATTTAAGATACTGGAATTATAATGGATACTTCTTAAACATAAAAGGAAGGGTATGCTTAGAAGGATTAATATTGTTTGGATTAGGTGGCATGGTATTTACCTATTTATTAGCGCCCCTACTTGATAACTTATTTAAAAAGTTAACACCAAAAGTAACAAAAATAATATGTATTATATTAATAACTTCTTACTTAGTTGACTTTGTATACACTTCAACATTCAAGCCTAACACAGGTAAAGGAGTATCTTCTCCAGTAAAAAAAGTAGTAGAAAGTAATAGCGATAATCAAATAGTATTTAATTATTAAAAAACATGGTAACTCATCCAAATATACCAGATTAGACAAAATATCATACACTTTAGACATAAAAAATATAATTACTAATCAATATGTTAAAATAAATTTGGAGGTCTAGTTATGGTTTTTACTATTATTATATTGGGAATTATAGTTTTTGCACTTTTTGGATATATAGTTAAACAGGAAATAGAAGAAGAAAAATCTAAAATAAAAACAATTAAAACTAAAATATTATTTAAAAGGTACGAAAGAGTAGTTTCTGGTGGAAGAAGTAGAATAGAAAACGTACTCAGATTTGATATAAATGGAGACAATATACCATTTGATGTAAGTAAAAAAGTCTACAACAAACATAATGTAGGTGAAAAAGGTATACTTACATATAAAGGGGAAGATTTTATAAAATTTGAAGTACAAAATGGAGAGTAGAAATACTCTTTTATTTTTGATTAAAATTTGGTAAAATATATGTAGAATAAAGGGTGAAGAAGTATGAGATATGAACCTAATTATAATGAAGGATTAAATAGCGAACAAGTTAATAAAAGAATAGAAGAAAATTTAGTTAACTTTAATTGTGAACCCACTACTAAAACTACTAAACAAATATTAAAAGATAACATATTTACTTATTTTAACATAGTTAATAGTATACTTTGTATATTAATGATTATTGCTGGTATTATTGGATTACAATTATTTGAAGCACTTAAAAACTCCACATTTATGGGGGTATTAATATTTAATACAATTATTAGTACTATACAAGAAATGATGTCAAAAAAAGTTGTAGATAAATTAACAGTATTAGCATCATCTAAAGTTAAAGTTGTAAGAAATAGTACACCAATAGAAATAGATATTAATAGTGTAGTACTTGATGATATAACAGTTTTAGCTTTAGGAAGTCAAGTAGTATGTGATAGTATTATAAAAAAAGGAACTGTAGAAGTTAATGAATCATTTATTACTGGAGAAGTCGAACCTGTTGTTAAAACTGAAGGTGATACCTTACTTAGTGGAAGTTTTATAGTAAGTGGTTTATGTTATGCTAAAGTTGACCATATTGGAAAAGATAATTATATTTCTAAAATAAGTATAGAAGCCAAATATAATAAAAAAGTTAATTCAATAATTATGTCTTCATTTGAAAAAATACTTAAAGTACTTAGTATAGTTATAGTACCAGTTGGAATTATTCTTATGTATAATCAATTTAAAATAACAGGAAACTTTACTACATCAGTATTTAATACAGTAGGTGCTTTAATAGGAATGATACCAGATGGATTACTTTTACTTACTAGTTCAGTAATGGCTGTTAGTGTTATTAGACTAGGCAAACAAAAAGTATTAGTTCAACAACTATATTGTATAGAAACACTTGCAAGAGTTGACACTATTTGCTTAGATAAAACAGGTACTATTACAGAGGGTATTATGGAAGTAAGTAGCATCAAACCATTTAAAGATACTTTAGATAGTGAAATAAATGAAGCACTAAGTAATATAGTATATGCATTTAATGATACTAATCAAACAATGGAAGCAATAAAAGAAAAATATCCTTTAAAAGGAACTTGGACAGTTAAAAACACTTTAGAATTTTCATCAACTAGAAAATATAGTGCAGTTACATTTTATGAAAAAGGTACATATTATATAGGTGCTAGTGAATATATACTTGGTAATAATATTAATATAATAGAAAAATATTTAAATGAATACTCAGATAAAAGAGTACTATTACTAGCAAAAAGTTATAGTGATATTGAAGTGAGTCCACATAATATAAAAGTTTTAGGTTTTATTTTGCTTGAAGATAAAGTAAGGGCGTCTGCTCCAAGTACACTAAAATACTTTATGGACCAAGGTGTGGAAGTTAAAATAATAAGTGGAGACAACTATAAAACAGTTGAAAGCATTGCAAAAAAAGCAGGATTAGCAAATGTTGTAGGAATAGATGCTTCTAATTTAAATGAAAGTAATATTGATGAATACGTAGAAAAATACAATGTATTTGGAAGAGTAAAACCAGAACAAAAGAAAGAGATAATTCTCTCTTTACAAAAGAATAAACATGTAGTTGCAATGACTGGGGATGGTGTTAATGACTGCTTAGCCTTAAAACAAGCAGACTGTTCAATAACTGTAGCAAATGCATCTGATGCTGCCAAAAGTGTAAGTCAAATAATTCTAATGGATTCAAATTTTGAAAGTATGCCTAAAGTTGTATTAGAAGGAAGAAGAACAATTAACAATGTTGAAAGAAGTGCAAGTCTATTACTAATAAAAACAATATTCACTTCTATATTAGTCATAATTTGTTTATTTATGAAAAGTGAATACTTCTATTTACCAATACATCTTAGTTTAATAACTACTTGTACAATAAGTATTCCATCATTTATTTTAGCACTTGAACCTAATAACGAAAGAGTAAAAGGAAAATTCATGTTAAAAGTTATATCTAAAAGTATACCTGCGGCTTTAACTGTTGTATTTAATGTAATATTGATAACTTTATATAAAAATGCATTTAATATAGATGGAAATTTAGCTAGTACACTAATAGTTATTATGACAGGTACTACAGGATTTATATTCTTGTTTAGGTTGTGTAAACCATTTAATGTATTAAGAGCAAGTATGATAACTATTCTAATTGGTTTATTTGTATATGCTTTAATGTTCTGGTATAGTTTCTTTGATTTATCACAAATTACATTCAACACAATTTTACTTTACATATTATTTGCAATTGCAAGTGTACACGTATTTGATAGACTAAATAGTTTAACAAAATTTATAGTTAAAAAAATAGATAAAGAAAGTTTATGTTAATTCATAACTTTTTTCTTTACACATAACTTAAAATTTATAAATATAACTTATTAAAAAATGTTATAATATAAATGTGATATTATGAAAAAGTTAATTAAATTATTAATAGCAACTATACTTTTGTTAATTAGTTTTGTATTTGTTATTGATATAGATGTTATATTTACTTCAAAACAATATATTAAAAACGATTATAGTGAATTAAAAAATGTTGACTGCATTTTAATACTAGGTGCTGGTATTTGGGATGATGAACCTAGTCCTATGTTAAAAGATAGATTAGACAAAGGAATAGAACTTTATAAAAATAATGTAAGTGGAAAACTATTAATGAGTGGAGACCATGTAAGTGAAGGGCATGATGAAGTAAATGTTATGAAAAAGTATGCAATAAATAATAACATTAATTCTTCAGATGTATTTATGGACCATGCTGGAATATCAACATATGATAGTATATATAGATTAAAAGAAATATATGGTGTTAAAAAAGTTGTAATTGTAACACAAAAATATCATCTTTACAGGGCAATTTTTATAGCAAGAAGTCTTGGAATAGAAGCATATGGAGTAAGTGCAGAAGATATTCATTATAATGGTCAAGCTTTAAGAGAGGTAAGAGAAATACTTGCAAGAGATAAAGATTTTGTTAAAAGTCTTCTTAAAGTTAAATCTAAATATAGTGGTGAAACTGTATTAGTAAGTGGAGATGGAAATGTTACTAATGATGAATATACATTTGAAAGGTAGGATGTAAATGATTCTTTTTTTAGAAATTATAGTTAGTTTGGTATTATATACATATTTTATGGTACAAAGTAGTAAAAATCCATTAGACATTATTTATGACTATCCACCTAAAATAGTTAAAAGAGTTGAAGAAATGGGACTTGTTGACACTAGAAAAAGAAAAACAAGTAATTGATTAAATCATTAACATCGCTTCGGTGCGAAGATTATTGCTTTTGGAGCAATACCAAAGGGTATTTGAAACTCTCAGAGCAAATTAGTAAATAACTAATCTCTATATATAAAATACCATGAAAATTGTAAAATGTGTGTAGTTTTTTCAATGAATAGCTAAATATGTGATATAATTTTTTTAGGAGAAGATATTTATGAACATTGATTTTGAAAGAGATAATTACAAATTTAATGCTAGAGTGTCAGCAATTATTTTAAATAAAGAAAAAAATAAAATTTTATTATTTAAAATTGAAGATGGTAGAGATTATTTTTTATTACCAGGTGGAAGAATTGAATTATATGAAGATAGTTTAAGTGCTATTAAACGAGAAGTAATGGAAGAATTAGGATATGATATTGATTTCACTCTTTGCTCTATACAGGAAAATTTTATAACAAAAAACGATAAGAAAATAACACAATTTTGTTTTTGCTATAAAGGAATTTATGATGGTGTTATTTCCAATGATAGATTTGTTTGTAAAGATAATAATAATCAATACTTTTATTGGATAGATATTGATAATTTAAAGAATTACAAATTCTATCCAAAATCAACAATAAAACTAATTAATTCAAATAAATTAGAACATATTGTAGAAAAAGAAATTTAATATAATTTAATAATAGATGCTTAAGTAAATATTGATTCAAAAATTATGATAAGCTATAAGGAGGAATACATATAATGACAAAAACAATTGAAGATATAACAAATTTTATTTTTGTTGGTAAATCTTTAGAAGAATTATCTCATTATGATCTGTTAATAATAAATGCTGATTGGGTTGAAGAACAATTATCTAAAGATATAAGGATAATGAAAGATAAAAACATTATAGATGATAACACAGTGTTTATAGTATGTGAAGGACATCAACAAAATAATAATAGAAGTAGTGCTAATATATTAATAGAATATTTAAATAAAGAAAATATAAATAATAAAATGATTATATCTGATAAATATATTAGTAATCCTGAAATATTAAAAAATATAGATAAATTAGTAGATATAAATAGTTATAATAGAATACTTAGAATAGCAAAAGATTTTGTTGCTAGAAGATGGTTTATGAATGCTAGTAACTATAATTTTCCTATTGATAAATGCGATTTTTATGGAGTAGTAGATAATAGAAATATAAGTAAAACAGAATGGTATAAAAGTGAAATAGGTATTAATCAAGTAATGAAAGAGTTTATTAATATAGGAAATCTAACCATTAATAAAGAACTTAGTATAAAATAATATATAAAATATGTATAATTTATGTGCAATATGCGATTATTAAAAAAGTTTTATAATATATAGAAGGAGAATTAATTAAAAATGAATACAAGTCTATTTAATAAGGCATTCAAATCCAATGAAAGTTAATAACACTTTTAATAAAGACAATCTACAATTGCAAAATGAAAAGTCTTCTCTTTCAATTGAGGGAGAACAAATTGCTAAAGATAAATTAAATAAAAAGGGAAAATAATAATTATAATAACTTCTATAGAAGAGTGTTATAAGAGAGTAGTAATAGATGGAAAGAAATAAGTAAAAACTATAATGAAGAAGAACTAACTAGATATCAAAATAGAAAACTTGGTATGTTTGAGTGGTATAAATCATTAAATAAATTTTTAGAAAATGTTGATAAATTAAAGATGGTTATAAAATGACAAAAGCAGAAATAAATAAAAGAATATTTGAATTACAGTTAGATGATGAAATTATTAAATTTGTAGATGAAAGATTGTCTGAACTAGAAACAAATAGCCAAGAAAAAATTGTTGGACAAAATTATACTGATAGCTTTCAAGACTATATATCACAGAAAATCCATTATAAAGCAGCTGAAAACTTTGATGATTCAGAATGTCCCGATTTAGTTTATGATGATAAAACACCATATATTAATTTGATTAAAGAAATCAAAAAGAGTTCTTGGTATAACGAGCTAACACTGGTTTCTACAATATTCTTCACTATTCATAATTATTTGCCAAGTGATGATATTGGATTAGGTAGATATTTAATTTATGCATCTCACAAAAGTCTTATGTAATAAGGGTTTATTTAATGTGATGATATCAATCACTTATGCTCTTGCTAAATTGTTCAATTAATTTCACAATTTATGGGCCAGTATGTCACATTTGTGGGATTTTAAAATTGATGTAGGAAATAGTAAAAACACATGGTATAATAATAATGTAAGGTTGTGATTATATGAGAATAGACTATGACTTAATTGAGAAAATTAATGATGAAATATATGATAATGATGATTATTATAATGAAGAATATTATCAAGTATTATGTAAAAAAGCTAAAAATTTGCAACAATATATTTCTAAATATAATATAACAGATCCTTTAACTAAAGTTATATTAGGACAAGAATGGATGGATTATGATTTAGTAAAGGAAGAATTACAAAAAATTTCTTTATCAGAAAGTCAATTTAAAAGGTTTGAAAAAATAAAATCAAATAATAATGCCTGGTATGAAACAATGAATCCACTTATGTTAGATGACAAATATTCTTTTTTGGATAAGTATATGGATTTTATAACAACTGATATTAGAATTCAACAATTGATTTTAAGTTTAGATGATAATAGTTTAAACCTATTCTCAAAAATGTATGAAAAAATTGATAAAGAAACTAGCAATGCAATTCCTTATATATCAAGAATTCTTGGTTTAATAGGAACCTCAGTTACAGCTAGTTTAATGACATTTCAAAACTATAATGGTGGAATGTTTAGAAAGAAAAATCAAAGTTTTAGTAATTTATCTTTAGCTTTTCAAAATGAACAATTAACGGAACATGATTTAGACTTATTGATATTTATCTTTTCAAATAATAATTTTGATTTTAATGTTAATAGTATTTCTGATCTTAGAGGTTTTGAAAATGAATTGCTTGATTTTGTAAATGAATCAATGAATAACTTTAAAAATCAAAGTGGATATTCTCCCGATGATATAAATAATATTAAATCTACAATACTAATGAGAAGCTTTGGTATTCAACTAGATTATGCAAAATCAATACTTGAAAAGTTTAATTTAAATGGAATAGAATTTGATAAAGATAATAATTATATTTCTATGTACAGAAGTATTTATAATGTTGTTAATGAAACAGATGTCAATAAATTATTTACAATATATGATAACATTTCTAATAATTGCGAATTTAGTTTAGATTATATGACAATATCATTATTTGAAAATGGAATGAGAGATATATTCTTAAGGCACTTAACTAGTTCTACATTTAAATGTGATGGTAATAATTATGAAATTCAAGACGGCGTAAAAATATTTGATGCTGGAACAGATTTTAAAGTTATATTAACTTCTGTAGGAGCATATAAACCTGAAATGGAAACACAATTAAATTATTCACAATATTGGAATAGCAATTCAATTAGATCACATGGTAATTGTTGTAGTTTAATTGCAAATAACAATTTATCAACTGCAACCATTAGAAATATTTGTTTAGGATTTTCAAACTTTGAAGATGGGATGTTGTTATTGTCAGGATCAAATGATTTAAACTCTACACCTACAAGTAGACAAATTAATTCTCAAGATCACTTTGGAAAATTTATGAGTGCAAATTCTTTAATAGATAACACACGAAGTGATTATAATGAGCTGGTGTTTGAAAGAAGGGATTTATCTTCAACTAGAGAACATTATAAGAAAAATCCAGATTATGTTGTAATGTTTGAAGAATTGATTGATAATGATGTTAATAATCAAGAATTAGATGAAGAAACAAAACAATTACTAAGTGAACAAGAAAGAATAAAAGGAATATCATTAAAGGCTGCTCAAGATTTTGATATTCCTATTGTAAAAATTAATAGAGAAAAATGTGCTGTATCTGAATTATTTAAGATTAATAAAATGGTTGAAGAATTTTATCAAACACACAAGCCAGCTTTATTAACAAGAATTGTTGTTGATTTTGAAAATAATAGAATGGGTTTAAGATATCCACATAATTATTTGAGAGAAAAATATTTTTCAAAGGTCATTATAAACAAATTATTAGCTGAAATTATAAATGATATTAATGCAATTGAAGATATTCAATTAAAGACAATGAATATGGAAACATTAAAAAATTCTATTCTAAATGAAAAACACAAGATAGAACAAAGTGAAAATTTTATAAAACATTCGCAAGAATTAGGTATTGATTGTGATTCTTTAATTGAAATGATTGACAATTCTTTAATTAGTGAAGTGGATAAAAGGTCAGGAGAAAATAGATTATGATAACAAATAAAGAACATAGTAATCTTTTGAAAAATTATAAAACCAGTTTAATAATAAATGAATTATATAATAAACCAAAGTTTATAAAAGTTATGTTTGGAAATAAAGAAGTAAATTTTGAATACAAGATTGATAAAGTAAATATTGCTGATACTTGGAATCCAAATACATATGATCCAGAACAAATGGGAGGTTTTAATTTTTCAACTGAAGATAAAATATTAAGATGGTTAGTCCGTGGTGATACAATTTATGATGTAATAATTCCTGAAGATGCAGAAGTGATTGATTGTCCAAGCAAATCAGCACCTCATGGAGTATTTAGAAGTAATAAAATAGTATTAATAAATCCTAGACCTGTAACTGATGAATTGGCAATGAAGTTTTATTTAAAATCAAATTTACCAGAAAAATCTTATTATAAGTCTTTAGCTGGTGTGGCCATTAGAGGATATAGAAATACAAGTTTAAAAATAATTGAGGATAAAATTAACAAAGAAAACATCGATTTAGTATTAAGTGAGATAGATGATTTTGTAAAACCTTTTCAAAGCAGTGGTACTGCCGAAAATGGAAACGAAGTTTATAATGAAGTTATGGATATTTTATATAATATTAAGAATAATAATTAAGCGGATTTGATCCGTTTTTTTATGACCATAATTATGGTTGATTATGTATGTACTTCGACCATAATTACTATTTTTTTGTATACAAAAAAAGCAAGAGCATAAGAGATTGTCCCCTAAAGCTATTAAAACCTAGATAGACTCTAGGCATTTAATAGGGACAAACATATTTTGCACTTGCAAAATTCAACCATAAAGATGGATGCAATTATATAGCAAGCCCTTATTTTATAAGGATTAATTATGGTTGGAATCGTGGTTGTTTTTAATTGTTTCGATAGTTGAGGTAATTATACTTAATTTAAGCTTATTTGATATATTTTCAGGATTATCAATGTCTTTAATAATAGGAATTAGTTTTAATACTTTATCATTTTTATCAAGATCAAATACTATCTCATTTGGATATCTATCGTCTTTTTCAAAAGCAAGTGATTCAATATATATAACAATAAACTTACAATAAAAATTATTTTGATTTAATTACTAAAAATATAGAATTAATAAAAGGATATTCTAATGATAAAAATAAAGTTAATTATACAAAGGACGATTTAAAAAACATATATGTTAACAAATTAAAACTATCAAAAGATATGTGGGATTTAATTAATGATTTATGTGACAGGCGTAATAAGAATCCGCTATGTCATGCAAGTTGTAATATTTTTAATAATAAACAGGACTTAACTGTTTCAATAAGCAAAGATATAGAAGAAATTAATAATTTAATTAATTTAATTATTAGCAATTTTTTGTGAATAAGATAAGGACATTTTATGAAAAAATTTGAAAAAAATTAATTTTTGTGTTATAATAATTGACAATTCAAAGGGGGATTATATATTATGAGGAGAATTATTGATAATATTAAGAAAAAAGCTAAGTTAGAAGTATATAATGAATCAAGACAATTATATTTAAAGAAATCTATTTGTAATATTGGAAAGATTGTTGAAGAAGAAGATAAAATTATATGTTATGTTGATCAAAAGTCTATTGATAGATATAAAGGGAATAATCCACTTTATAAATTAAGACTTAATGGTATGAATCAAGTAACCGAAGGAATAAAAGAGACTGTAGAAAATTTTAGATTAAATAAGCCAGTATATTATATTTTTGATGGTATTGAATTTAGTACAGGTTTAGAAATAACTTCACTTTGGTCTAATGTTATATTTAGAAATTGTACTTTTGATAAAAATATTGGAATAATTTGGGGCAATGAAATAACTTTTGAAAATAATAAATATACGGATCACTGTGATGTTTACTTTTATGGTAAATGTTTCCTTACTGCTGATAGAGTTAATAAACTTACTTTTATAAATGATAATTTTGTAAATAGTTATGACTTAAAAAAATACGGAGATGCTCGTTTTGGTATGCAAATTGATGCTAAAGAAATTGAATTTATTAATACTAAAGTAGATGCAGAATATCCAGCTACAATAAATATAAAAGCAGAAAGAACAAGAATAGAAAAATCAGAACTTAAAGCAAATGAAGTTTATGTTGATTCACAAAGTATCGACTTTGCAGATAGTTCAGTAATTGCCCAAAATGGTGTAATGATAGTAAATGCTAATTGTGATTTTGTGGGTAAAGTACAAGCACCAATTGTATTTTATAATGGAACAGATTTAGCAAATAATACAAGTGATACTCATATGGTAACAGAAGATGAAGCAACACTAAAAGAAGCAAGGCAAAATCTTATAGAGAAATTAAGAAATTTAAGTAATTATTGTCAACAATTAAATAACAATAGAGTACAATGTATTCAAGATAAATTTAATAGTCAAACTATTGTTAAAACATTAAAACAAAGATGATTTTAAGCATTAACGCTGAAAATCATCTTTTCTTTTGTCTTTATCCTTAGGTCCTAATAATCTGTTTTTAATAAAGTTAATAATATTTAAGAATCTTTTTTCCATTTATTTAGTTCCGCTTTTAAATTATTATTATCACTTGTTAGATTATTAATTTCTTCTTCTTTTTCAGTTATTTTGTTAGTTAAAGTATTGACTCTTAAATTTAATGCCTCATTATTTTCAGTAAGTGTTTAACTTTACCATTTTTAGTTATGTAAGTATAGCCTTTAATGATTTCTAGAATTTCAGTATTTGGCTTTAATTCTTGTATTATTTTGAATTCAAGCATAAAAAATGTCCTCCTTTCTAGAAAGAGAACATTGTATTTATATATCTTCCAAACACTACGCGAGTTCGATTGAAAGACAAAATAAAAACTTACGATACCATATTGGTTCGTAAGTTGTTTTCAAATAGAGCGGTAACAAAGGTTATTCAAAACTCCTAATAGTAAAAGATGATAAACAACTAATCACTAAAATAATAATAACATATTTTTTTAAAATATTAAATAGATTTAAAGAATTTTGAGCAAATAAATGGTATAATATATTTAGAAATGCATTCAGGGGATGATAGTATGCTTAAAGAGGTAAAAATTGAATTAACTAATAAATGCTCTAGAAATTGTAAACATTGTTCTAGTAATGCCACTAGTAGTATTGGCAATTTAAAAGTATTGGATTTTGATGATGTATCTAGAATAATTAAAGAAGCAAAGTTAATAGGTGCTGAAACTATAGTTTTTACTGGTGGAGAGCCTTTAATGTATGATAGACTACCAGAACTAGTAGAATTAACTTCAAAATTAGGAATGAAATCAATTATTTATACATTTGCATATAGAACCGATGATACTTTAAATAAATATAGACAATTAATTGATTTAGGATTAAATAAAATAGTTTATTCACTTGCTGATTCACTATCTGATGAAGAAGATATTTCAGTTTATGATAAAGCTGAATTCTTTGATAAAGTATTTGAAAACAATAATGCAAGATTAGGATTTCATTATACAGTTTCAAAAGATTCTTTTGCTAGACTAGAACAAATAGTAAATGAAACCATTGAAACATTTAAAAGTAGATGTTACTTTGATAGAGTTAGTTTATTAAGATTTGTTCCACATGGTAAAGGAACTATTGATATGGACTTATCAAAAGAAGAATTATTAGCAATTAAAAATCTTTATTTAAACTCAAATGATAAAGATAAAATTAGATTAGGTACTCCTTGGAATATACTTGGTATTGAAAATACACCTTGTATTATAGCTGATGAAATAATGATAATTGGTTTTGATGGAATAGCTTATCCGTGTGATTCAATTAAATATTTTACTAAACTAGGTATTAGTGGAAATATAAAAGAAAACTCATTAATGGAAATGTATAATTCAGAGTATTTTAGCAATATTAGAAAATTTAATGCTGATAACTCTTGCTCTGCTTGTGAACAATACCCTATATGTAAAAGTGGTTGTATAGGACAAAAGATAATTGCTAATTATACTGAAAGTGATAATAAAGTTTTAACTCTAAAAAGATGCATTAACTCAAGAGATCCAAAGTGTATGAGGTAAGTATATGAAAAAAAGACAAGAAGTATATGATTTATATTGGTATTTTGCTTGTGAAAGACAAAATATATTTTGGAAAAAAATAAATGGAGAATCTGCTCCGTGGACTAACGATAAAATCTTACAAGAATATAAATTTTGTAATAGTTATAGAGTTAATGATAGAGTTAGTCAATACTTATTAAAAAATGTTATATATAATGGTAAAAAGTATTCTAATGAAGATATGTTATTTAGAATATTATTATTTAAGTTGTTCAACAAAGAATCTACTTGGGAATTATTATTAAATAATTTTGAAGATATGACTTTAAAAACATTTAATGTAAAAGATTATTCCAAAGTATTGGAAAATGCTATATCAAATGGTATTAAAATATATAATGATGCTTATATAAGTTGTGCTAATAAAGCGTTTGGATATGATAGAAAACATGATAATCATTTAGCATTACTTAATAAAATGTTCAATGAAGACAAAATACAAGAAAAAATAGTTAAATGTAAGACTATGGAAGAAGCATTTAATATTATAAAAAGTTATCCATTAATTGGAAACTTTATGGCTTATCAATTAGTAACTGATATTAATTATAGTGAAATTGTTAATTGGAGAGAAGATGAATTTACAGTTGCTGGACCTGGATCACTTCGTGGAATTAAAAAGTGTTTTATTGATAAAGGTAAAATGAGCAATGAAGATGTTATTAGATATATGTATAAGCATCAAGAAGAAGAATTTAAAAGACTTAATTTAGATTTTAAAAAAATTGGTAATAGACCATTACAATTAATAGATTGTCAAAATATCTTTTGTGAACTAGATAAGTATTGTAGACAAGCTTTACCAGATTTAAAATCAAATAGAACTAAAATAAAAAAACATTATGTACCTAAGAAAGAAATAATAGAATATATTTATCCACCAAAATGGAAGTTGAATAATTAATAATACATTTTATCTCAAAAAATAAAAGGGTGGGAATTTCCCACATACGAATTTGTACGGGAGTATAAATTCAGTGCTGGCTAGACATAGATTTTATTCCCATATCCAAAAAAACAAAAAAGAGGATTAAATTATTTTGATAAATTTTTCCTCTTTTTGATCTTCTGTTGATACACGAATATAAATACCTGCTATTTTATTTTCTTCATTCATATTTAAATATCTCCTTTCATATGTTTGGCACTTTAAAAGTATTTTTGAAAAGTATAATACTTAAAAATATATTTAATGACTATTTATATAATCTTCTAAATCTTTAAATGATATTTTGCTTTTAAAGGTATTTATATAAACATTATTACATTCATCAAAGACTAGGTATTTATTATTTTTAATAACGATGATATGTGGCATAACATAAGCAACATTTGTACCTGTTATATTCTTAACACAACCGTTATTTATGATAGGAGTAGTATTTTTAAATCTTCCAATCATTTCAATTTTTCTTTTTAATTTATCGCTTATTTTTAATTCTTTTGTTTCTATATTTAACATGAAATCAACTCCTTTACATAACAAAAAAACTAACTATTTCTAGTTAGCATTTATTACTCTCAGAAGTAAATTTTCCGAGTTTCCTATCAATCTGGAGCCGGTGAGCAACAGGTTATGAACTATGTTTCATTTCTAAAATTATTATATATAATTTATTATTTAAATACCACGGAAATATGGAGAATTTTGTTAATTTATAGTGGAGAATTTTGTTAATTTATAGTATAATAATTACAATATAAATTTTTAGAGTCGAAATTATGGCGGTGGTAAATTTGTATTGATTAAATGAAAAAGAAAAATTAGCTAGAAAAAAATATAAGGAAAAAAGCAACTTGGATTGAATGCTAAATTGCAAAAGATTGTGTAAAGCCTGTTTACAATGTAAGGACGTGAAAAAATGAAAAAATATTATGATAATTTAAATACAGAAATAAAAAAATATTTTAAAATATTAGAATCGAATTTTTCAGAATGGTTAAATGAATATATAGACACAAAGGAATTGTTATCACAACAATATATTAGTGTTACTTGTGGTACTATATATTCAAACTTGTTTGAAAGTGATTTTTTCTTTTCAAGTTTAGATCATTCTGTTGCAGTTGCTTTAATTGTTTGGCATTTTACACATGATAAAAAACAAA
>ENA-OOSB01000042-OOSB01000042.1-human-gut-metagenome-genome-assembly--contig:-NODE-42-length-69063-cov-5.718801_pt1 | contig 69063 bp, 64 predicted proteins | sample MGYA00241173_ERZ501204 | MGnify/ENA primary metagenome ERZ501204 (study PRJEB25962, sample SAMEA1965384) | human gut metagenome | biome: human gut; feature: human-associated habitat; material: faeces...
TACCCCCCCCGTTTAGTACTTTACTTTGTACTACGAGTGAAGATATATAACTTGTTTCATTTACAAAATTATTAGTCATATTGTATATCCTCCTTCTACCTTAACTAAATTTATTATACAAAAAAAGTACTTTTATTTCAAGTACCTTTTTGTATTTTGATAAAATCTTTTCTTCTGTTTTTTATGATATTACTTTAATTATAGTTGTTTTTCTTAACTATTATAGAAAAAAAATTCCCAAAATGGGAATCTTTATATTTAATTATTCAATGATTTCAGTTACTTTACCAGCACCAACTGTTCTACCACCTTCACGGATAGAGAATTCTGTTCCGTTTTCGATAGCGATTTTGTTGATTAATTCTACTGTCATAGAAACATTATCACCAGGCATAACCATTTCAACACCAGCAGGTAATTCGATTACACCAGTAACATCTGTTGTTCTGAAATAGAATTGAGGTCTATAGTTACTGAAGAATGGAGTATGTCTTCCACCTTCTTCTTTAGATAGAACATAAACTTCTGCTTTGAATTTTTTGTGAGGTGTAACTGAACCTGGTTTTGCAAGTACTTGTCCTCTTTCAACATCTTCTCTGTTGATACCACGAAGAAGTACACCAGCGTTATCTCCTGCTTCAGCAAAGTCCAATGACTTTCTGAACATTTCGATACCAGTTACAACTGTTTTTCTTGTATCTTTTAATCCAACGATTTCAACTTCGTCATTTAATTTAAGTATTCCTCTTTCAACACGTCCTGTAACAACTGTTCCACGACCAGTGATTGTGAATACATCTTCAATACTCATTAAGAAAGGCTTTTCAGTATCTCTTACTGGAGTATCGATCCAAGTATCTACTGCATCCATTAATTCATCGATAGCAGCTACATATTTAGGATCACCTTCTAGAGCTTTTAATGCTGAACCTCTTATGATAGGAGTGTTATCTCCATCGAAACCATATTCAGTTAATAATTCTCTAACTTCCATTTCTACTAAATCAAGTAGTTCTGGATCATCAACCATATCGCATTTGTTGATGAATACTACCATTTTAGGTACACCAACTTGTCTTGATAATAAGATGTGTTCTCTTGTTTGAGGCATAGGTCCATCAGTTGCACTAACAACTAGGATAGCACCATCCATTTGAGCAGCACCTGTAATCATATTTTTAACATAGTCAGCGTGTCCAGGACAGTCTACGTGAGCATAGTGACGTTTTTCAGTTTGATACTCAACGTGAGATGTATTAATAGTAATACCTCTTTCTCTTTCTTCTGGAGCTTTATCTATATTTGCATAATCAACAAATTCTCCTCCAAATTTTTCAGCTTGTCTTTTGGTAATAGCAGCAGTTAATGTTGTTTTACCATGGTCTACGTGTCCAATTGTACCAATGTTAACATGTGGTTTTGAACGATCAAATTTTTCTCTTGCCATTTTAAATTTCCTCCTTTTTCTATATACATTATTATTTTACCTAATAGTTTAAACTTTTTCAAGTCTAAACTATTAAGTTTTACATTTTTTTAATTAGGCAACACTATTTTTCTTAATAATATCTTCAGCAATGTTTCTAGGTACTTCTTCATAGTGGTCAAATACCATTTGATATTGTCCTCTACCTTGAGTATTACTTCTTAATACTGTCATGTAACCAAACATTTCTGCTAAAGGTACCATTGCGCCTATTTCTAGGTCTTTACCTCTTGATTCATTACCAAGTGGTCTTCCTCTTCTACTAGTTAAGTCTCCCATAACTGTTCCCATGAATTCTTCAGGAACTACAACAGATACTTTCATTATTGGTTCTAGTAAAACAGGTTTACATTTATTTTTAGCTTCTTTAAGTGCCATAGATGCAGCAATCTTAAATGCCATTTCGTTAGAGTCTACATCATGATATGAACCATCAAATAATGTACACCTAACATCTATCATAGGATATCCAGCAAGTACTCCTCCAGCTAAAGCCTCTTGAAGTCCTTTATCAACAACACCAATGTATTCACGTGGTACTACACCACCAACAACAGCGTCAACGAATTCATATCCTTTATCTTTATTAGGTTCAAATTTAACCCAAACGTGTCCATATTGTCCACGTCCACCACTTTGCTTAATGTATTTACCTTCACAGTCAGCTGGTACTGTAAGAGTTTCTCTATAAGCAACTTGTGGTTTACCAACGTTACACTCAACATCAAATTCTCTTCTCATTCTATCAACTAGAACGTCTAAGTGTAACTCACCCATTCCAGCTATAATAGTTTGACCAGTTTCATGGTTTGTACTAGCTCTAAATGATGGGTCTTCTTTTGCTAACTTTTGAAGTGCAAGACTCATTTTTTCTTGATCTGCTTTTGATTTTGGTTCAATAGCAAGTTCAATAACTGGTTCTGGGAAAGTCATTTTTTCAAGTATAACTTTTGATTTTTCATCACACAAAGTGTCACCAGTAAATGTGTCTTTAAGTCCTACTGCAGCAGCAATTTCTCCAGCATAAACTTCAGTAATTTCCTTTCTTTGGTTAGCATGCATTTGTAAGATACGTCCAATTCTTTCTTTTTCTCCTTTAGAACTATTATATACATATGAACCACTCTTTAATGTTCCAGAGTATACTCTAAAGAATGTTAAGTTACCAACGAATGGATCGTTCATAACTTTGAATGCTAGTGCACTAAATGGTTCAGAGTCACTTGCTTTTCTTTCAATTGGATTATCATTCATATCAATTCCCTTTACTGGAGGGATATCTGTTGGAGCTGGTAAATAATCAAGTACTGCATCAAGTGCAAGTTTTACACCTTTATTTCCTAAAGCAGTACCGCATAGTACTGGATAGAATTCTCCAGCTATAACACCTTTTCTTATAGCAGACTTAATTTCTTCAACACTAAGTTCATTTCCTTCTAAGTATTTTTCCATTAACTCATCATCAAACATACTAACTGTTTCAATAAGTTCCATACGTTTTTCTTCAGCAATACTCTTTAATTCAGCAGGAATTTCTATTTCAGTAGCATTTTCATGTTGATCCCCATCATAATGATATGCTTTCATAGTAACTAAGTCAATAATACCACTAAAGTTATCTTCAGCACCAATAGGCCATTCAATAGGTGCACTATTTTCACTTAGTCTATCTTTAATTGTTTCTAAGCTAAATTCAAAGTTAGCTCCCATTTTATCCATCTTATTAGCGAATATCATTCTTGGAACTTTCCATTCATTAGCTTGTCTCCAAACTTGTTCAGTTTGTGTTTCAACACCAGCTTGAGCATCAATAAGCGCAATTGCACCATCAAGTACTCTTAAACTACGAGAAACTTCAATAGTAAAGTCTACGTGTCCTGGTGTATCTATGATATTTAATCTATATCCTTTCCAATGTGCAGTAGTTGCAGCACTGGTAATTGTGATACCTCTTTCTTTTTCTTGTTCCATCCAGTCCATTTGTGATTCACCATCATGTGTTTCACCGATTTTATGTGTTATACCTGTATGGAAAAGTACACGCTCTGTAAATGTAGTCTTACCAGCATCTATATGTGCCATAATACCAATATTACGTAGCTTATCTAAAGATACATCACGTGCCATAATTCATTCTCCCTTCTATATATTACCATCTATAATGAGCATAAGCTTTATTAGCTTCAGCCATCTTGTGAGTATCCTCACGTTTCTTAACAGCACCACCAACACCGTTAGCAGCATCTATTATTTCGTTAGCTAAGTTTTCAGCCATACCTTTACCACTTCTATTTTTAGCATATTGTACTAACCAACGAAGTGCTAAAGTTTGTTTTCTTTCTTCTCTAACTTCAACTGGAACTTGATAGTTACCTCCACCAATACGTCTACTCTTTATTTCTAATTGAGGTTTAATATTTTCATAAGCCTTCATAAATACGTCCATTGGTTCTTCTCCAGTTTTTTCCTTAACTATGTTAAATGCATCATATAAAATAGTTTGAGCAGTTCCTTTTTTACCACCAATCATAATTCTATTGATTAATTTAGTAACAACTTTACTATTATAAATAGGATCAGCTAATACTTCTCTTTTAACTGCTTGTCTTTTACGCATAGTTTAATCCTCCCTTCTTAATTATTTGTTTTTAGGTTTTTTAGTACCATATTTACTTCTACCTTGTCTTCTCTTGTCAATACCTGCAGTATCTAATGTACCACGAACAATGTGATATCTAACTCCGATTAGGTCTTTAACACGTCCACCTCTTATTAATACTACACTGTGTTCTTGTAAGTTATGTCCTTCTCCAGGAATATAGCAAGTTACTTCGTAACCATTACTTAATCTTACACGAGCATATTTTCTTAATGCTGAGTTTGGTTTCTTAGGTGTTTTAGTACCTACACGAGTACATACTCCACGTTTTTGAGGGCTCATGTTGTTAGTTCTTTTTCTATCTTTTGAGTTAAATCCAACATTTAATACTGGGCTTTTACTCTTTCTAACTTTTTGTCCTCTACTTTTTCTAACTAATTGGTTAATAGTAGTCATATTAACTCCTTTCTCGTACACACTTCCTGGTGTATCGTATTTGTTATTTTAATTAGAGTTTTACATGAAAACTCAAACATTTATAATATATCACGTTAATGTATGTTTGTCAAACATTTTTGATCATTTTACACTTTATTTTGATATATTTTTTTATAAAAAAAACTTTATTTTAATTGCAAAGCTTTCTTTTTATAAAATTTCTTTAATTCAACTAATTTAGTCTCATATATTTCAATATATGAAAGTAACATATTCTTATCACTCAATGCTATATTTTTAAATACAGAAACCACTCCATTTTCATCATATTTAAATGCTGGATATAAATCTATTTTTTTAAGTTTTCTATAGTAATGATAATATTCTGCTTTTGGTATATATAAATTTTCAAAAGGAATAGTTCTATTTTCTATTAGTTCAAGACTTTCATGTAAATCCATATATGTGTTAAATAAAAACTTATCTTCTTCATCGGTAATTAAACTATCAATTAGCTTTACTTTATCCTTTAATGAAGTTAACTTTAAATCATTAGTAGTTAACTCACTCACTTTTTTATCTAATACTCTATTAAGTTCATTTAATACAAAGTTTCTTTTAAACTCAAAATCATAATAAGTAAATAATTTTATTTTATCTTTTATCACTTTGATAACACCTTCTTAGATTCTATTTCATCTAGTATAGATGGTAATCTTTTACTTATAACATATAATAAACTATTTGTAAAATTTACTAAACTACAATGTTTACCATATTGGATCTTAATTAATTTACCTTCATTATTATATGTAAATAATGGGTATTTTCCAAGAGTATCAATAGATGCTACTCTTTCAAATTTAATTGTTGAATGTACAAGAGAACATTTTTGTAATTCAATTTCTTTATTTTGTAAAAGTTGTAACTCTACTAATGCTTTTTTAAATATCTTAGCGGTAAAATTCTTATCTTTTTTATTAATTAAAATCATTAACTCACTAATACTTTTATCTTTAAATTTAATTCTATTCATCCAAGCCGTATAAACAATTTCAGTAGTTAATCTGTCAAATAGTTTTTCTAATTTTTCTTTTAATACTATGTTTTCCATCATAAACACACTTCCCTTCTTTTATCAATTTCTATATTTTAAACAAAAAAAGGCTAGTTGTCAAGCCTTTTTGTATAAAATTAATTACATTTTGTACTATAATTTGGGGTTTCATAAGTTGTTCCACATTTTAAATAAGCAGTAGCATCATTGTTATTAAATACTACACACCCTGTACACTTTGTTCCGTTAAGTTTCACATCCCCATCCATTATATCTGTACTCAACAATTCTTCTAGAGTAATTTTGCCACTATAGGTGTAAGTGTTTTCGTCTAGTGTTATTGATGAAGGGCAAACTTCTCCCGAATCAGGGTTTTTGCAATAATCTTCTAAATAAATCAACCCTGATTCCTTAACTTCATTTTCTTGTACTTTCATAGTTTTTTCAATTCCACCATTTAACATATCAATTAATCTTGGCCCCACTAGTGTCATTATAACTCCTAATATTGCTATAATAGCAATTACTTCAATTAACGTAAATCCTTTTTTATTCATATATTATTCCTCCAATAATAATATAACATATTTTTTTAATTTCCACAATCTTCTATACTTTCTAAATCTATATATTTTTTATCGATTAGTTTATTTAATGATTCTATTTGAAGAAGTATATCTTTTGATTTTAATTGATCCATATATACTTCACTTTTAAGTAGTTCATTATTTAATAAATTAACTTTCTTTTCTAAATCATTTATTTCTTTTTCTATTATTTTCTTACCATTTGTTTTATCAATATTTTTCTTTTCTTTTTTTGGTTTTTCTTCCTTATTAACTTTAGGACTATCAGATACTACTCTTTTTTCTAAATACTCCTTATATCCATAGTTATATAAAGTTGTTTTGTTTTTTTCTATAACTAATAGTTTCGTACACACTTTATTAATCAAGTATCTATCATGACTTACAATTATTAATGTACCTTTATAATCAGTTAATAAACTTTCTATAGTTTCTTTGTTAATCAAATCTAAATGATTTGTTGGTTCATCTAATATAAGCAAGTTTGGTTTTGAATTTAATATTTTACATAAACTTACTCTTACTTTTTCTCCACCACTTAAGTCTTTTATTTGTTTAAAAACGTCATCTCCTTTAAAATTGAAGCTTCCTAAAAGAGTTCTTACTTCAAGAGGAGTCATTTCATTAAAAGTATTTTTTATTTCATCATATATAGTGTTTTCTTTGTTTAAGTTTTCTAATTGTTGACTAAAGTATGCGTATTTTACATTTTGACCAAGTATTACTTTTCCCTTTATAGGTGGAATAACACCTGTTATTGTTTTAATCAATGTACTTTTTCCTATTCCATTATCGCCTATTATTCCTAGTTTATCTTCTCTTTCTAGATTTAAGTCAATGTTAAATAATTCTTTAGTATACCCAACTGATAAGTTTTTTAGTTTTAATACATCTTTATAACTAGTAGTTGTTGGGTTAAAGTTTATCTTAAATGTTTTTTTATCAAATGTTTCTGGTTTTTCTATTTTAACCATTTTTTCTATTTGTTTTAATTTACTCATTGCCATTTTTGCTTTTGTAGGTTTATACTTAAATCTATCAACTAATTCTTCAAGTCTTTTTATTTCTTTCTTTTGTCTATTATAGTCTTTTAATGCTTTTATATATTCTTCTTCTCTTTGTTTAATGTAACTTGTGTAATTTCCAACATACTTTTTAGTTGTTCCATATTCAATTAAGTATATAATGTTACAGATGCTATCTAAAAACATTCTATCATGACTAACTAGAATAATGTTATTTTTATATTCTTTTAAGTAGTTTTCTAACCATTCAATTGCTGTTATATCTAAGTGGTTAGTGGGTTCATCTAGTATAAGTAAGTCAGGACGTGATAAAAGTAACTTAAGTAGCGATAGTTTAGTTAGTTCTCCACCTGAAAATTCACTTATTTTTTTATTATATACATCAGTATTAAATCCAAATTTATTTAAGGCAGTAATGTATTCTTTTTTATAAGTATATCCTCCTAAAAATTCATAACTTTCAAGTAAGTCATTATATTTTATTAATGTTTCTTCTTTATAACTATTAGACATTTCTTTTTCTAAAGATTCAAGATTTTTTTCAATATTTATTATTTCTCTATATGAAGACCTTATGTAATCAATTAAAAGTGTATCTGGGTCAGTTAAGTTTTCTTGACTGACATAACCTATTTTAAATTTATCTTTTTCTATATGTAGTTTATCATAGCCATTAGTAAAAGGTATTTGTCCGGTTATTCCTTTTAAGAGTGTTGTCTTACCACTTCCATTTCTTCCTACTAAACCTACTTTTTCATTGTTCTTTATTAAGAAATTTATGTCTTCTAATATTACTTTGTTATTTATTTCTATACTTCCATTTGTTATTTTTAAATACATAGTACTTCACCTAGAATTATTGTATCATATAATTTTAAAATTTTAAATTTTTTTATTAATTAACTTGACTTTATTAGAAAAATAAGGTAAGATTAAGTAGTCAGCTGGAGTGATACTCAAGAGGCCGAAGAGACGCCCCTGCTAAGGGTGTAGGTCGGGAAACTGGCGCGAGAGTTCGAATCTCTCTCACTCCGCCATAATAAAAAAATAAACACTTAAGAGATTTCTTAAGTGTTTTTTTGTTAGAATAAAACTAATCTTCCGATTAAATCTAACAAGTTGGAAAGGATACGTCCTTACCATTATTATTTTATGTATTAAATATGTTTTTATACATATTATTTTAATGAGGTGAGTATTATAAAAAATTTAGTTAAAAATTATGTACTTAATTTAACTAGTGATGATGTAATTAAGTATGGACTTAAAGAAGGAGTTGAAGTAACAACAAGTGAAGCAGAAATATTTGTTAGTACTGTTAAAGCAAATGTTGACTATATACTTGATGGACATGCTAAAGAGGTTTTAGAAAGTAAAAAAAGTTCTTTTAGTGAAAGTGTTTATTTTAAACTAAATGAACTTATAAACAAATATTCTAAATTTATTTAGAATTAATATAGTCATTAAACTTTTTATCTTTAATCATTTCTATTTCATATTTATAAGGTGCATATGCATCTTTTTCATTTCTATTTATCCAAGGAGTCTCAAGTATTTTAGGAATATTATCTAGTCTTTGATTATAAATTACATTGATTAAGTTATCAAATCCAATAGTGCCATATCCTAAGTTTGCATGTCTATCTTTGTGACTACCAATTGGATTCATGCTGTCGTTTACATGAATACATTTAATTTTATTAATTCCAATACTTTTATCAAAAACATCCAAAAACTCATCAAACTTACTTATATCAATGCCTGCATCGTTCATGTGACATGTATCTAAACAAACAAAAACTTTTTCTTTTATACTTTGATCTAATAAGTCAATTATTTCTTTTAAGTCACTTATACTTGTTCCTACTTCTGTTCCTTTTCCACTCATGAATTCTAAAAGTAAATTAACCCCATCTATACCATCTAATGCAATATTTAAACCATTTGCAATATTTTTTATACCAGTTTTTCTATCAAGAGTAGTATAACTTCCTGGATGAAGAACAATATTTCTTATATCAAGTTCTATACATCTATTTAGTTCTTGCCTTAAAAAATTAATATAAAACTCATACTTTTCTTCACTTGTGTTATTAGCAAGATTTATTATAAAAGGAGCATGTACAATACATTTAGTTTTATCTAGTCCATATTCTAGCATTTTCTCATGTGCCTTTTTAGTTAGTTCTTTATCAATAGGAAACCTTAATGTGCTTTGGTTACTTCCTGTATAAAACATAAATATATTTGCACCATAACTAATACTCTCATTCACTACTCCAAGTAGTCCTTTATCTTTTAAATAACTTGTATGACTTCCAATATATAACATAAATTTTACCTCCAATAGTGTAATTATATCAAAAATTGATTGACTAAACCAGTATTTTGTGGTAAATTATTATAGAAGTTTAAGGAGGCAAAAAAGATGGCAAAAAATTTATCTGATAGAAAAAATATGAGTAGTAATAATATACCTTTCAGTTTAAAGGCTACTAAAAAGACTCAAAAAGTTAATTTACAAACTGTTAAAATTGACGGAAAGAAAGTTAGATTAACTACTAAAGAAATTAGAAGTTTAGAAAAATAAATCACTTAGAAGAGTGATTTTTTTGTGGTATATTTTTAGTAGATGGAGAACTTATTTATAATAAAAAGAAATAATTTGCTTTAATATTTGTGTTATCAGTAAATAATTGTTGACTTCGCTTTAAATTTGTAATTTCATTATGAACTACAAACTTTTTAATAGGTACTACGTTTTTTTGTTTAGCTTTAGTTCTTTTTTGTATTTATATCAACTATTTTTCTACAATAATTATCTATAATAAGTATTAATTATGTTTGTTAACTTTCAATTTATTTTTTGAATAAATAAAAGACATCACTAGTTAAGTGATGCTTTAACTTTCAAATTGACTACTATATAGCGACTTATAAAGACCATTTTTCTTTAATAGTTCTTCATGTGTACCTTGCTCGATTATGTCTCCATCTTTTAGTACTAATATTAAGTCAGCATTTTTAATTGTGGAAAGTCTATGTGCAATTATAAATGAAGTTCTTCCCTTCATAAGAGTATCCATTGCTTTTTGAATAAGTTCTTCAGTTCTTGTATCTACACTACTAGTAGCCTCATCTAAAATTAGAATTTTAGGGTTTTTTAGTATTGCTCTTGCAATTGTAAGTAATTGTTTTTGTCCTTCACTAATATTACTAGTTTCTTCGTTTATTTCTAAGTTATAACTATCTGGTAGAGTTTGTATAAAGTGATGTACTTGAGCCTCTTTAGCAGAAGCAATAACTTCGTCATCCGTAGCATCAAGTCTACCATATCTAATATTTTCCATAATTGTTCCACTATAAAGCCAAGTATCTTGTAAAACCATTCCAATATTTTTTCTAAGACTAGTCCTTTCTACATCTTTTATGTTTACACCATCTATTAATATATTACCTGAATTTACATCATAAAATCTCATAAGAAGTTTTACTAATGTAGTTTTTCCGCTTCCAGTTGGTCCTACTATTGCTATTTTTTTACCACTTTCTATATGTGCAGTGAAGTCTTTAATAATAATTTTGTTTTCATCATATCCAAATTTAACATGGTCAAAAGTAATATTACCTTGAACATTATTTAAAGGTACTGGATTTTCTACTTTCTTTTCTTCTTCTTCACTTAGATAGTCTTCTACTCTTTCACTAGCGGCTATCATGCTTTCTAATTCTGTCATAATACTTGCTAGACTACCTATTGGGTTTGTAAAGTTTTTAGCATATGTTATAAATGACTGAATGTTACCTACTGTAATCTTTCCTTGTATTACAAATAAACCACCTAAAAATGCAATTACAACATAGCTTAAATTTCCTATAAGCATCATTATTGGGTGCATTATTCCACCAATAAAGTTACTCTTCCAAGTGCTATCTGCAAGTAAATCATTTTCTTTATTAAATTCTTTTAATATTTTATCTTCTGAATTAAATACTTTAACTATATTATGGTTTCTTAACATTTCTTCTACTTTAGTGTCAACTTTGGCTAGTCCTTCTTGACGAAGAGTAAAATATTTTTGTCCCTTACTTGCAATTTTTGCAGTTAATATCATACATATTGGTAGTATTATAATTATTGCTAGAGTCATTGTTACATTTATGCTAAACATCATTATAAGCATACCTAATACGGCTATAATACATGTTACTGTTTCAGTTAATGCATTACTTAGGTTTTGACTTATTTTGTCTATATCATTAGTTATTAGAGATAATACTTCTCCATGACTCTTTTTATCAAAGTATTTAAGTGGTAACTTTTCCATTTTTCTATTTACTTTTTTTCTTAATTCTAATGTGTATTTCGCACTTATTTTTGCAACTACTATACCTTGTATATAGTTAAATGTAGCACTTATTATATAAAGTATAAGTAATGTTAAAAGTATAGTATGTAATTTTGTATAATCTATACTTCCAGCATTATTTAGTTTTCTAACTACTCCATTATATAATTCAGTTGTAGCATTACCTAGTACTTTTGGTCCAACTATTGTAAATGAGGTAGACAATATACTAAATATAAATACTATTGTTATTCCCTTTTTATAAGGAAAAAGTGATTTAATTAGTTTTTTTAGTGAAGTAGTAAAATTCTTTGGTTTTGTATTATTTGGTAAGTTATTCATTATTCTTCACCTCCTAATTGGCTAACTTTTATTTCTTTATATATTGGACATGTTTTAAGTAATTCTTCATGAGTACCACATCCAACTATTTCTCCATCATTTAAAACTATTATATTGTCAGCATTAATAACACTACTAATTCTTTGCGCTACTATAAATATCATTTTATCTTTAGAAATAGTTTTTAAATTTTTTCTAACTTTAGCATCAGTTTTAAAGTCAAGAGCACTAAATGAGTCATCAAATATAAGAATACTTGGGTCTTTTGCTAAAGCCCTAGCGATAGATAATCTTTGTTTTTGTCCACCACTTACGTTTGACCCACCTTCACTTATTTCTCTATTAAATTTTTCTTCTGTTTCATTAATAAATTCCATAGATTCACTTAACTTACAAGATTCTTCTATTAACTCAATATTCTTTTTCTTTTGTCCAAATGCTAAGTTACTCATAATAGTACCTTTAAATAGTTTACCTTTTTGTGGAACATAACCGATGTTACTTCTTAAGTCTGAAATACTAATGTCTCTTATATCAACATTATTTATTAATATACTTCCACTTGTTACTTCATATAGTCTTGGTATTAAATTAATAAGTGTTGATTTACCACTTCCTGTACTACCAATAAAAGCAGTCGTTGTTCCTTTTTTTGCTATAAAACTTATATTTCTTAATACATCTTCTGTTGCATTATTGTATCTAAAATATACATCTTTAAATTCTAAAGAATCGATATTAACAATTTTTTTAGTTTTTTCTTTATTAGTTATTGTACTCTTAGTATTAAATATTTCACTTATTCTTTTAATGCTTACAAAGCTTCTAGGTATCATAATTGCAGACATAGACATCATTAAGAATGAACTTATTATTTGCATTGTATATGTAATAAATGCTATTAAATCACCTACTTGCATAGCGAAAGATGATACTTTATATGCTCCTACCCAAATAATAAGTATAGCAACTCCATTCATTATGAATGTTAAAGTTGGCATTGATAAACTCCATACAATATCTATAAATAATGCATTACTAGTTAAATCGTTGTTGGCTTTATCAAACTTATTTTCTTCAAACTTTTTATTTGCAAATGCTCTTATTACTGGAAGTCCTGTTAAGGATTCTCTACTTACTAAGTTAACTCGGTCAAGTAAATCTTGATATTTTTTAAACTTTGGAGATAGTAACATAAAAGATGTAAGAATTAAGATAAGTACTAAAATTACGGCAAGAACAATTATCCAAGATATAGGGCTACCTACTACTTTAGTAATCGCTCCAATTCCTATAATTGGAGCAAATAAGACAACACTAAGTATCATAGTTACTACACTACTAACTTGAGTTATGTCGTTTGTACATCTAGTAATTAAAGATGCACTGCTAAAGTTATTTAAGTCTGAGGTTTCTAGAGAAACTATTTTTTCTACTAGTTTTTTTCTTAAATCTCTACTAAACATAGTACTTACTTTGCTAGAAATAAATACACTTAGTATAGTTATTCCCATTGCAAGTATTGCAACTAAAATCATTTTTATACCAGTAGTTTTAATATAAGACATAGACATATCATCAACATCTATTCCTACTTTTTTATATTCTTTTTTTAAGTTATTAATTATTTCACTTCTATTAGTAGTATTATAGATTTTTTCTAATGATGGCAACACTTCTTCTTCAGTTAAGTTATCGTTGATTTTAGTACATACAAAGTTATTACATTCATAACTTCTTCTTATTAAACTTTCATCATTCGCATTAAGTAGCAAGCTATTAAAAGTAGAACTTGTTAATTTAATGGGTACTACGCTAGTTATTCCGCTACTTTCTATTCCTACATTAACTATGTTACTAGTAAATGTAGGAAGTGCTAAATTGCAGTATGCTTGTACAATTAGAAGGGCTATTACTGCTAATATAAGACATTTATACTTTAGTAAACACCTACTTATTTCTTTCATTTTCATCACCATAATAAGTTTACAAACTTAAATAAAAAAAGTCAAGATTTACTTCTTAACTTTTATTTTAATATTTCAGTTAGTATGCTATTCATCACATATATTTGTGATTCTTTTATTAGTATGTTATTATTTTTCATTTCTAGTATACCTTTTTTTAGTAATGGTGTTATATTAAACTCATCTTGTATATTAGTGTTATATTTGTTATAAAAATCTATTACATTTATTCCATCAAGTTTTCTTAAACCTAGTATTACTTCATTTTCCATGTCTTCTCTTTTAGACATAACTAGTTCATTAAAACGATACTCATCTTTTAAGTATGTATTAAAACTTTTCGTGTTTTCATATCTTAATTCACTGATAAAACCATGGGCACCTAGTCCAAAACCATAGTATTCATTATTATACCAGTAATTTAAGTTGTGTATGCTTTCATAACCTGGTAAACTATAATTACTTACTTCATAGTGATGGTAACCTTTTGATTTTAATTTCTTTTCTATATATTTATACATTTTATAATCTAAGTCTTCATCTAAAGGTTTTACTTTATTTATACCTAGTACTGTATTATTTTCTATAATTAGGCTATATGCTGAGATATGAGGTATGTTTAGTTTTAAATACTCTTTTACGTCACTTTTTAGTATGCTAAAGTTTTCGATGGGAAGTGCATACATTAAGTCAACATTTATATTGGTAAAATATTTTTTCACAAGATTTACATTGTTTATTATTTCTCGTTTTGTATGCTTTCTATTTAAATATTTTAAGTTGTACTTGTTAAAACTTTGTACTCCAATACTTATTCTATTTACTCCATTTCTTTTTAATAATGATAATTTTTCTTCTGTTATATCATCGACATTCATTTCAAATGTGAACTCTTTTAAGTTATCTTTTTTAAATATTTTAATTATTTCAAATAACTTATTTAAGTTTTCAATACTAAGAGTACTAGGAGTTCCTCCACCTATATAAATTGTTTTAATTTCATCATTGTCATAATACTTTTTTATTTCTTTTTCTAAGTGAACTAAGTATTCACTAGCCCATATTTCATCATGTATAAATTTACAAAAATCACAATAACTACATATGCTTGAACAAAAAGGTATATGTATATAAACACTTCTCATAACTCATCACTAGTATAATTTTATCAAAAATCTTTGGCAAAGTCTACAAATTATGGCATAAAAATTAAAAAGGATGTTTATCACACCCTAGGTTAAAATATTATTTTGTTTTATTAATTATGTTGTCAACAAAAAAGCTCCAATAAATGGAGTTAACATTTTTAATTGGTGACCAGTACGGGATTTGAACCCGTGAATGCACGCGTGAAAGGCGTGTGTGTTAACCATTTCACCAACTGGCCATTACAATGGTGGGCCTGAATGGACTTGAACCATCGACCTTGCGCTTATCAGACGCACGCTCTAACCAACTGAGCTACAAGCCCGTTCTCTTAAAGAACCTATTCCATTGTATACTATTTTTGTAAATAAATCAAGTATAAATTTTCATTTTTTTAATATTTTTAAAAAAAGTTATAGATAACTATAGAAAACAAAGAACACAAAATGAGTTATCTTAGTACTTTTTTATTCATACTAACTTTAAAACGATTATTAAAAGAATCTATGGTATTTGATACTAAATTTATGCTTTCATAATTATTATCCAATTTAATATTTAAAAGTTCTCCGTTAACGTTATAAGTAAATTCTGGAGTTTTTCTAACACTTTTATTTCTTATAACATCTACTTCTACTACTAAACCTTGAATATTTTCCATAAGTGTAACCATTCTTTTAAATAGTTCTCTATTAAAGGTTTCATCATCTATTAACATTAACATGGTTCTAATAGATGCATTTTTAGGACATTTACCACCTAATTTACTTTTAAGTAAATTATTTAATTCTCCCATAATAATTGTTTTTTGATCATTAACATCTAATTCATAAAACTTTTTGCTTGCTAAATAATAATCTATTAAATACATACAAAACTCCCCTTTCTTTTTTATGAATGATTTATATTATAACACATTAGTACCAAAAATGCTACATAAAAATGAAAAAAAGTTATTTTTTCATGATTAGAACACTTTTGTTAGTGGTATCAATACATTTAATAACTTCTTTTACATCATTAAGTGTTACTTTTTTAATAATACTTTCCATATCATTTAATACTTTGTTGTAATCAAATAAACCAGATGTTATATTATCTTCAACATTTTCAATGTATTCAAAACTTAATATTAAGTTACTAATATAACCTTTAGTTTTTCTTTCTAATGCTTCTTTAGTAAAATCAAGATTTTTTATTTCTTCATCTATTATATTAGTAAACTTTTCATATTCATTAGTACTTCCTGTAAATGCAATTAAAAAATAATCATCTACTTCTTCTACAAAATAACTAAATCTATTTAAACCTTCATTCATAAGTCTTAGATATGAAGAACCAGTTTTGTCAAAGTTTTCACTTAAAATCATATCCATTAATAATCTATTAACTATCTTTTTCTTTGGATTACTATTTTTTACTTTATAACCTATTACTATTTTTGCTTCGTCAGTACTACCAGTTAACTCTTCATAACTTACATTTACTTTATAGTTTTCAACTGGTTTTATTACTTTACAATTACATTTAGTAGTTTTTATATCTTTCATATAATTATTAATATAATTTAAAACATCTTCTAGAATAAAATTACCAGTTACTACTATAAACATATTATCTAAAGTATAAAAGTCTTTATAGAGTCTATTTAACTCTTTATATGAAACTTTTTTTATACCATCTTCAGTTCCAATTACTAAGTATTTTATAAATGAACTATTAAAACAATTTTTAAGTAATGTAGTTTGTGCTTTATAGTATGGGTCTGCATCATACATATAGTACTCTTCTAATATAATACCTCTTTCCATTTCTACATCTTCTTTTTTTATGTTAGCTTTAAAAACTCTGTCAAATAGAAGGCCCATATTAGTGTAAATATCTTCTACTCCATATAAGTTATAGTTAGTTCCTTTGTATGTAGTGTATGCATTTACTATTGAACCTAATTCATTTATTTTATTCATTGCATCAACATTTTTAGTAAAATCCATTACACGATGTTCTAGAAAATGTGCACTTCCTTTAGTAACATCATATACTTTATTATTTTTTTTATAACTCATTACTTCAGCACCAAAATGAGTACTTACCGTTATATAGAAATTTTTACTTTTATTTGTAGGATATAAGTACACTGTTAAACCATTATCTAATACTTCTTTGTATACTATTTCTCCATAGTTAAAATTAATTTTCTTCACTATTTACTCCTTCCATTAAAAATATTTCTTTAATTTGTACTTTTTTAGCAAGAGAAGATATTTCTTTGCTTGTTAAATTATTAATTTTTTCTCTTCTTTCTTCAATACTTTTAACTTCATCAAATTCTTTTAAGTAATAATAGCCTACTATCTTTGCTGGATTTTCATAAAAATCATTAAATGCCAGATTAAGTGTTTTTTTAGCATTAGTTATTAATCCATTAACCATTTTTTCATCTGTCATACTTTTTAAGCTTTCTTCAATTAATGATACTGCTTTTTCATAGTTAGTTTTATTTATTCCAGAATTAATTATTATTGAAGAAGTATATTTACTTATTGTACTACTAATGTGATAACATAAACTATTCTTTTCTCTTACGTTTACAAATAATACTGAGTTATTCATACTTCCTAAAATTGTGTTATATAAAAGTAATGTGTAAAACTTTTCCTCCTCAGTTAAATCGTTTATAGTAAGTCCTACTAATAGAGATGACTGAGTACTTGTAAATTTATCTTTATCTTTACTTTTTTTAGGGTTAAATGATATATATAATTCTTTACTAGATGTGTCTTTTTGTCTGAAATCTTTTAATAAGTCGTCAACATTAGATAGTATTTCATCTTCTAAGTAGTCACCTATTACAAATACATCTATTTTGAAACTATTAAATAGTTTAAGATAGTATTTATACATATTCTTATTAGTTAACTTTTCATAAAGTGGTAAATTTTTTAAAGAGTTTTCTTCATATATAGTTCCTTTATAAAATATTTCATTAAATTTTAAAGAACTATAAATTGGTAAGTTATCTTTTATATTTTTTATGTTATTTATTAAGTTATTTTTAGTTACATCAAAATAATTAAACTCATTATTTTTTATTAATGGGTTTGTTATTATTTCTTTTAACATTGAAATAGATTCTTTATACATAGATATTTCTGTGTATTTTGGATTAACTATTCTAAGACTTGCTTCAAAACTCATGTTTTTACTTGTTTGCAAACTTTTAAAGTATATTCCTGTGTTATAAAGACTCTCCAGTTTTTTTGTTATGTCATTTACTGTTTTATAGTTTTTTGTTCCGTTAATAGGTAATACTCTTGCAAGTAAATTTAGGTATGCAAATTCTTCTTTATTATATTCTTTAGTAAGTTTAAGACCAATATTAATAGTTTTAAATCTATCTGTTTTTATTAAGTGTAATGTGTAGTTATCTTTTATTATTTTTTTGTAATCCATAAAACTCTTCCTTTCTGTATTATTATACCCTAGTAACGAAAGAAAATTCAAGCATAAAAAAACTTTAATTACATTTGTTGTCATTAAAGTTTACTTTGTTTCTATTTCGTATGAGTTTTCAACACTTCCGTCTTTACTAAGCCATTTAGTATTACCTTTTACTGATAATACTGGTCTTATCAATGCATAACTATTAACAGAAATCGAACTAAAAAAACTATTTACTGTAGAATTACCCATTCCTTCACTTTATTGTATAGTAATTACATTGGTAAATAATAAAATATACAAAAATCTGTGAAAAACACATTTTTTCAAAAAAATTTTCCTTACTAATTTTTAAAATTAAAGATGTTTTTTGCTAAAACTCCCATATCTTACAATAAAAAATGGCTTCAATTTTGAAAATTGGTCCTATTTGACATACATGTATGTACATGTTAGAATGCTTCTTAGGAACTCTTATATTGGGTGACTGTCTTTTCACCTTGGCTCCTTTCAGGGGAAGCTAAGGTTGGGGAGGTGATGACGTGGTAAGAGCTCTCTTGGAGTCCCTTATCAAAGGGGTTATCTTTTTCTTACAAAATCGTAAGAAAAAAAGACACCTATCTTTAGTAATAAAGATAAGTGTAAACTCAAAATAAAAGGTTTGCATTCAATCAATGAACGTTCCTTTCATTAATAGTATATAATATTTTTATAAGTTATGCAAGAATTTCATAAAAATATTTTAATAGTTATAGAGTTTTAATTATTAGTTATTTTTTCTTTTATATTCTTTTCATAGGCACCTATAATTTAATTATTGATTCCAAAGCAAGAGTAATCATATCGTTAAAATTCTTTTCTCTTTCTTCACTTGTTAATTTTTCTTTTGTAGTAAATGAATCACTTATAGTAAGTAAACATGAGGCTTTTTTATTTAAATTAATATCATTTAATTAAATATGAATATGTACTTATATATGATGTATTTTGTACCTCATCAGTAATCATCACATTTATATCGAAATAATACTTATTATTAGAAATGTCAAATCTTTTTAATGTGGATTCTAAATTTATTTTCTTATTACTTAATTTATTGAACTTTTCAGTATATTGTGCCAATACTTGTTCAATAATTTCTGTTTCATTAAAAGACAAATTGTTATTAGTAGTTACATTTTTAGCATAATTATTTATTTGTTCGATTTCGTTAGTTGTATTATCATATATAATAATTTTATCTGGATACTTAAAAACTGTATACCCAAGTTGACTTTTAAATCCATTGATTAATAATGTGTAATCAATTATATCATACGATTCATTTTTTGTATAATTTACTTCATAATCTTTTATGTTTTCAATGCTGAACTTTCTTTTTAACTCCTCTTCTAGTTGTGAGTAATTATAATTTCCGTTTAAAGTATATATTTTTCGTTCATTTTCACTTCTTATATTGACAATACTTTGTGACTGCAAATTTTTAAGTGTCATATTTTTGTAACTTGCATTTCCTAATGCAATGTAATATGCTTTGCTACTACTATGCGGATATAAGTATGAATTTGCATAATCAATTGCTGTATTAATTGTTCCTCCGGAATTTAAACTTATCATAAATCTTTCTACCCACATTGCTGCATCATCATAAATTTTTTCCTTCCATCCAATTGAAACTTTTGAACCCTGACTCTTGGCAGCAGTAACTAAATTGTCACTTCCTTCGCCCGTGTTACAGCCAAGAAATATGACAATGTCTGTCTTATTCATGTAAAAATTATTTATTCCAGTATAATCATAACCATCTGGACCACACATTCCACCTTCCTGCTGTATTCCAACTGCATATTGCCCATTTTTGTTCAAATAATTCCAATACATTTTTTGTGGAGCACCTTCACCTGCAAAAAACAATATTCCACCATTTAACCTGTATGTTTTATAATCATTTTGTAAAGAAGTTATTGTAGGAATTGTATCTGTTACACCTGAATATCCTAAAGTTTTTGCATATTTCGTAAACATTTGTGCCTTTTTAACCGTTGAATGTGTTATACTATATTCTACTCCTACTGCAAGAGAATTGTTTCTTGCTGCACTTACTGTTTGAATACTTATAAAAAATATTGTTATACATATTATTATCTTTTTCATTTATTTTCTTCCTTTCTAATTTCGACTAAAGTAGAATTTTCTATAATCGATTTAATTGTATTGTTATTTTCCTTTTCTTTCTTAAATTCAAAATCATATATATTGCCTTCTTCAAACTTGTAATTAGTATTTAATGTAGTTCTGTATGTAGAAATGTCATCACTTAGCGTGAGTTCTACATAACTAAAGTACTCAGTAACATCTGTAACTTTATATGTTTTTACAAATGTAGAATTATCTTTTAAACAAAAATTACTTTTATATTCCATTGAGTCTGGACCAATATAAATATCATTTGTAATATTATTTTTACCACCACATTTTATTATTGTAATACCATTATTAGTTAATTTCTCTGTTTTATAGTCTTTATATATTTTTGATGATGCAGTATCATATACTATTTCATAAGATAATTTATTTAATATCTTATTTATAAAGTTTTGATTATTATCTAACTTATCTTTTAAAGAAGTAATTCTGCTATCTATAACACTTATACCATCTATACAATATGTATAGATATTAAAACTTTTAGTTTCAAAATATAATTCTGGTTTATAAGAACAGTTTATACTTTCAATTGTTCTTATATTAAAATTATTACTTGAAGAAGTAGATATATAGATATAAATGGTTGTTATTAGAATAATAATTATTTCTAAAATTAAAATTTTCTTTTTCATAATACACCTATAATTTAATTATTGATTCTAAAGCAAGAGTAATCATATCGTTAAAATTCTTTTCTCTTTCTTCACTTGTTAATTTTTCTTTTGTAATAAATGAATCACTTATAGTAAGTAAACATGAGGCTTTTTTATTTAAATATTTAGCATTAGCAAGTAAACTAAATGATTCCATTTCTACACAATCACAAAGTGAACTTATTTCTTTTATATCAAGTAAGTCATTATAAAATGTTTCTGTTGAATAAACTTGTCCTTCTTTTAAATTAATATTTAATGATTTAGAAGTTTCTTCAACTACTTTATTTATATCGTCTGAAGTATATAAAGTAGTATCATTTTTACTAGTTAAATCTTTATAATAAGGAGAATTAGAATAAGAAGAGGTTACTAGGAATATATCTTTTACTAATAAGTCTTCCTTATAGCTTCCTGCACTTCCTATTCTTATTATTGTTTCAACATTATAATATTTAAATAATTCATAACTATATATTCCCATTGAAGGAATGCCCATTCCACTTGAAAATATAGTTATTCTTTTTCCTTTGTAGTAACCAGTGTATGCAAGTTCTCCTCTTACAGAGTTTACTAAATAAGCATCATTTAAATAATTATTTGCAATATATTCTACTCTTTTTGGATCTCCTGGCATGATTACTAAAGGAGATATATCTGTTAATTTACTTTCTATATGTGGTGTCATTCTTCTTCACTTCCTGTTTCTTCTTTATTCATTTTAAATAGTACTTCTCTTGGTTTGCTACCATTTTGTGGTCCAATTATACCTCTTTCTTCTAGTAAATCTATTATTCTAGCAGCACGGTTGTAACCTAAACGATATTTTCTTTGAATAAGACTTGCACTTATTTTTCCAGTTCTTACTGCAAACTCAACTATTTCGTTATATAATGGATCATCTTCATCCATTTTACTAGTACTTTCAAGTTCTTTTTGTTCTTCTTGAGGGCTTTTATCTAAATCAGTCATTTTTTCATCATATTTTGGTGTACCACTTCTCTTTACAAATTCTACAACTCTGTTGATTTCTTCATCACTTACAAATGAACCTTGAATTCTTATTGGGCTAGGTTCTCCAGGAGGTAAGAATAACATGTCCCCTTTACCAAGAAGTTTTTCTGCTCCACCCATATCAAGTATTGTTCTTGAGTCAACATTACTTGATACCATAAAACTTATTCTTGTAGGAATATTTGATTTGATAAGTCCTGTAATTACGTCTGTGCTAGGTCTTTGTGTTGCAACAATTAAGTGTATACCTGCAGCACGAGCAAGTTGTGTGATTCTCATTATGCTTTCTTCTACTTCTTTACTAGCAACCATCATTAAATCTGCTAACTCATCTATTATTACTAAGATAAATGGAAGTTTTTCTAGTTCTGGTTTTCTAGATTTATTTTTTTCTACATATTCATTATAACTAGCAATGTTTCTTGTACCAGTGTTTGCAAACATTTCATATCTTTCTTCCATTATTAAACATACTTTTTGAAGCGCTACACTAGCCTTTTTAGGGTCAGTGACAACTGGACGCATTAAATGTGGAACTCCTTCATAACAGTTAAGTTCTACTTTTTTAGGGTCAACTAAAATCATTTTTACTTCATCAGGTTTTGCACGCATTAGAATTGAAGTTATTATGTTATTTATACAAACTGATTTACCACTACCTGTGGAACCTGCGATTAGCATGTGTGGTGCTTTGTTGATTTCAAAATATTGGATATTACCCATTATGTCTAGTCCTAGAGGCGCTAAAAGTTTTGATGAATCTAACTTTTTAGGTATACCTGCTAGAATGTCTTTCATTTTAACTTCACTAGTTTTAGGGTTAGGTATTTCTATACCAATAGTACTCTTTCCTGGAATTGGTGCTTGTATTCTTACATCCTTTGCAGCAAGTGCTAGAGCAATTTCTCTATTTATACTAAGTATTTTGTTTACTTTAGTACCTGCTTTTATTTCAATTTCATATTGTGTTACAGTAGGACCTACGTGTACTTCTTTTACTCTGCCCATTATTCCAAAGTCATTAAATACTTGTTCAAGTATCTTATTATTTCTAGTAATAAATTCAGTTGAATCTACTTTACCTCTATTTTTACTACCAACCAAAAGGTCAAGTGGTGGTAAAACATAAGGCTCATTATTTTTTATTTCTTTTTCTTCATAAGTTACTTCTTCTAAATGTGTCATTGGAGGCTTTTGTATTGGAAGTTCATTTATATTAGTAATTACTACTTTATTATCTTCTTCAGTCTCTTTATTATCTAGTTCTGTTTCTCCAATTTTTGCCATTTCTTCAATAGATTTAGGTTTCTTCTTAAATGGTTTTATTAAGAATTTAAATACATCACTTAAGGTAATATCAAATAACATAATTATTCCAAATATAAAGAATACTCCACATACAATAAGTGTTCCTGTTATATCAAACATACTTACAAAAGCAGCACTTAGAAGTGCACCTATTATGCCACCTCCTGTATACTTAACCATACTAAAGTTATCAAAGGTTTGTACTACATTATTTATAGTTTGTTCAATTATTTGTACTCCTTTTAAGTCATTATCATTTATATAATCTAGATGTGCGATTATGAGAATGGTTACAATAATTATATATACACCAATAAGTCTACTAGTAACATATGTAGGCTTTTTTCTTTTAATTAATATAATAAGTCCAATTAATAAACACATAACTAGAAAAAGTAAATACCATGTACCAAATAAGAATACTGCAAAACTTCTTATAATTCTTCCTATTGGTCCAAATCTACCTATACCTAATATTCCTATTAATATTAAACCTAAACCCTCTAGTTCTTTTACATAAGGAAATTCAGTTTTAACTTCATTTGAAACTTTTTTCTTTGCCATAACTTCCTTCTTTCTTAACTTTCATATGCACTCATGAGTCTTTTATGTATTCCTGGTTCTACCATATTAAGTGCATTTAAGCTTGTTTCTAAACTTTTTTTATAATCCCCACTTCTAAATTCTTTTTCTGCTTTTATTAAACTAAACTCTATTTCTTTATATGTACTTCTATATCTATTTCCATAAACTATAGCCATTTCAGCCATTCCTGCAGTTTTAGTTAATTCATTTGTTAGAGTGTATAACTTTAACACTAAATCTCTACCTGTATCTACCCTTGTATTTAAGTCATTTATTACAATTGGTTTTTTCTCCAATTCTTCTATTACTAAAGATACTCCTTCTTTTGCTTCTTTCAATTCAATAAAATAGTTTTTAGGTATTACTGGTAACTTATAACTTTTAATTTTATTTTTAGCATCTTTCAAAATAGTTCTTATTTCAGTTAATTGGTCTCTTGCACGAAGTTCATCTTCTTTTAAACTTCCAAGACTTTTCATTATACTTTCTAGTTTGTCTTCTGTTTTAGATATTCTTACACTAATTAGTTCACAGTCTTTACTTAAACGAGAATACGGAGTTGTCCTTGTTAATGTTCTATCGTTAATGCTTTTAAATGAATCTTTTTCTTCAGTTAGTTCTTTACTAATTAGATCAAGTGACTTTATTTCATCATCAGTTAATGCATAAGTTTCTTTTAATACACTAACTTCTTCATAAATACTTTTAATTACCGAAGTTAATCTACTTAATTTGTTACCTAAATTATTTATGTAGTACTCATATTCTCCTTTAGCCTGCTTTTCTTTTTCAAAATCAGTATAAAGTGACTCAAAATAATCAAGTATTGTTTTAAGATCAAATATACTGTCAGTTAAATTAAGCATTTTTAATCTATCAAATATATCACTTATTTTCTTTTCAGCTTCTTCTATGTTATAGTCTAGATTTATGTATTCAATGTTATAACCATCTTTTTTCATTTTGCTTGCATAATTTTTTATGTCATTAATCTTTTTAGGAATAACCATTTTACCTAGTAAAATAACTGTAGGAGTTTCATCTATTACTATTTTTATATTATTTATTAAATCATCTAAAGCATGTACAATTTTACCTACTTCTTCATAATCATTTTGTTCCATTACTACTTCAAAAGCACTCAAGAGTTTATTTATGTTATCAAATTGCAAATTAATTCTTTCTTCCATGCCTTTATAGTCATTTTGGTTATTAGTATATTTTGTTACTACTTCTCTATATATGCTTTTTAATTTAGTTACAGCATTTCTATTTCTTTCTTCACTATAAGTTATTTCTTTTACTTCTTCTAAAAGTAGTTCCATATCTGTTTTAACATAATATATATCTATTTCAGTTTTAGCAAGTTCATAACTGGCTTCTTTATATTTTTTATTATCTATTAATTCTTCGCATGTTAAAAGACTATCTGTAAGTCTAGGAATACTTTCTTTTTCAATTTGTTTATATCTTTTTTCCCACTTTTCATACGTGGATAATAATTTTTCATTATTTATTAATGATTTTACTTTTTCCATTTCTGTTAGTATTCCAGAAGATATTATAAGATTTTTTAGAGTTTCTAGTCTTGCTAGTTCTTTATCTAATTTCTTTTTATTTTGTTTTTCTATTAAGTATATTGTTAGTATTATTAATATAATTCCTACTATATATATTGACACTCCTATTAATATAGCCATGCTTTTTGACATATTTGTAACACCTACTCTCTATAATCTATTTTAACACAATAAAGACAATTCTAAAAGTATAAAATGAAAAAAAGTTACTTCTATTTTATTAGTAACTTTATATTTTCAAGTTTTTCATCTATTATATAGTCTTTTCTAAATGCTTCTTCAACTGCATATACATAGTTTTCTAAAATATTTTTCCTTTTTAGTTTTTTTAGAAAATCTAATACTTCTTCATATGTACATTTTTTAGCAATGCTTGATTTAAATTTAATCATTTCAAAGTCATTAGTACCATAACCACATACAATATTATTTTCATTTGTTACATGAAAGTGATAATCAGTTATAAACTCTTTAGCATTTGCATTCATTACCCCAAGTTTATAAGGGAATTTTTCGATTATAATTACTTGGGCATCACCTGGAAGTCCATAACTATTAAATGTATCACATAAACATTTTCTTGATGTAAATTTTATAATGTTATCTTCTTTAATGAAATCTATTCCTTTTGTAACATTTTTTGCATCTATTAAGTAAAATTCTTTATTTTTCATCTTTTTAACCTCTCGTACACTATATATTAGCACGAAAAAGTAAAAAAATAAAGAAATATCTTGAAAAATGGTAATATTTTTAGTATAATTTATTTCATGGAAGAAATGGCTACTTTATTTATTAAGTAACGCGTTTACTGATTATTTTAACTAGTAACTAAAGCCATTAGCGAAAGTGAGAGTAAACACCCTACTTATGAGAGTAAAGAAAATGCTTCTTTCAAATATTGTAAAGGAGGCGAAAAATATGTCTAGATACACTGGACCTGCTTTTAAGAAAAGTAGAAGATTAGGTTTTAGTACTTTAGAGAGTGGTAAAGAACTTAGAAAGAGAACTTCTGCTCCTGGTATTCATGGAACTAGTAGAAAGAAATTAAGTGAATATGGAATTCAACTTGCTGAAAAGCAAAAAGTAAGAATTATGTATGGTCTTACTGAAAAACAATTCAAGAAAACTTTTGAAGCTGCTGGTAAGAAAAAAGGTATGCATGGTACTAACCTATTAATTATGCTAGAAAGCAGACTTGATAATATAGTTTATCGTATGGGACTAGCTAAAACAAGAAGAGCTAGTAGACAAATCGTTAATCATGGACACATTTTAGTTAATGGTAAACGTGTAGATATTCCTTCATATCAAGTTAAACCAGGTGACATTATTAGTGTTAGAGAAAGTTCAATGAATCATCCAGTTATTAATGAATGTCTTGAAAGTAAGTTAAGTAATGTTAGTTATGTAACTTTTGATTCTAAGAAAAAAGAAGGTACTTATGTAAGATATCCTGAAAGAGAAGAATTAAATTCTGATATTAATGAGTCATTAATCGTTGAATACTACAACAGATAGTAAAAGACTTCCAGAAATGGAGGTTTTTTTATATATAAATGCATCAAAAAACACAGTTTTGTCAATGAACTGTGTTTATTTTATGCTGGATTTTATTCTGTACTTTTGTTCAACTAAGGTACCATCAACTTTATATATGGCTACTCCATCTATACCCTTGCAGTCTATTAAATATCTATTTAATAAGTCTTCTACAGATTTGAATGGTGGTATTATCGATGGATCATCAATTGGTTCATAAGGTGCAAACTCTTCCATAAAATCTTCTATGTTTTTGGCACCAACCCCAAGTTTGTAAGAACCATCATTGTATAAATAAACAATTCTAAACCCATCATTAACAGTAGTATAGTTATAATCATAAATTAATTCCTCTTTATAAACTGTACTATTGTTAATTTTTTTAACTCCATCTTTAATTAATTTTCCAATACAATTTTGATCAACATCATAAATAGCAACTCCTAAAGCACTGCTATTTTTTTCTAAAAACCTTTTTAATAAATCATCTACTCCAATATATTTAATATCTTCATCTTTTTCTTTAAAGAATTCTACAAAATCACTCAAGTTTTCTACATGTACTCCCTTTAATGCTTCATGATACACTTCATAGTAATACACTACCCTAAAACCACTTTTATAAATAACATTAGTTTTGAATTTATTTAATCCTTTTATTTCCATATATTCCTCCTATATATTCTTTTTACATTATATCACATTTTATTTTATAATAATATTATTTGAATAATACTTGTTTGAATATTGTATAATTTTTTTCATACTATTACAATATTCAGTTATGGTTATAGGAAAGCCATAATATAACCTCTCATTATTATTTAAATCCATGTTAAATAAATCTAGATATTCTTCTTTTCGTCCTATAGAAAAATATTCTATGATAGGAGATTTTAACATTGTTTCTTGAAAATGATAACCACGTAAATACCTTTTTAATTTTTCCAGTTCAAATACTCGTTCCAAAGTTAAAGATTTTCTTTCGATATAATTAATCATAAAAGCAACTTCGGACATTGATCTGATTTCAGCAAATCTTTCTTCCGGTGAACATTCATACAATTTTTCATTCATTTTTATATCATAAGTAACTAAATATGATAATTTAATTATAAACGATTCTAAAGTTGTAATAAATTTCAATTCTTTCTGTTGATTAGCATGTTCTATTTCATGTAAAACAATTTGGAGAAGCAAAAGATTAATATATAAAAGTTTGTCAAAATCACCAATATTTATCAATTGATTATTCAAGTCATTTTTCATCTTTTCAATAGTATTTGAATATATTGTAATATTATTATATTTAACAGAATAAGAAGCAAGATAATTGCTTCTTTTAGGTTGAACATTTATATTTTTAATGTAATAATTTAAACATTTTTCATTAATAACTAATGCCAAAATATTTTCAATATCATTAATACCAATAATTTTTTTTGCTTTAATTTTATCATAAATTATTTTAAAAACATTTTCCATAAATATATGATTTTATATTACTTATTTAGTCTTAGTACATTTTTATCTTCGAACATCGAATTAAGTAATTCTATTTCTTCCTGAGATATAACGATTTTATTTGAATACTTTAACCACCTATTAAACCATTTTCTTCCACGTGATTCTGAAGATTCGGAATCTCTAGCTGGTCTAGGGTCATGAACATTATTATGGCCATGACCTTTTGTCCAGTCACCATCTGTTGGTGTGAAAATATTTCCCTTTTCATCTGCAACAATATCAATTCCATCGTCATTTGTACATTCTGGTGACTCTAAATAATCAGCATATGCTTGGTAATCTCCATCAAAATCTTCTAAAGTCTTTCTTGCCATTTTTTCACTTTCCTCAATATAATTAATTTAATAACTAATGACAAATAAAAATATAAAAACTGTTCTTCACCGCTTTACAAGAGAACAAAATATCTTCTCTTAGTTAGTTATATTATCACTCTGCAATATAAAAGTCAAGAAAAAAAATAAGAATTCTTATTTTAGTACACAAGCGCCTTGTTCTTGGTCCATTCCAGTCTTATTAGTCTTTTTAATACTTATTATTTCTTTCTTTTCACTAATTATTTTTTTATTAGTATCATACCTTATTTCTGTGTGATATGTTATTTCATAACTATTATCTTTTTTAAAGTTTTTAGGAAATATATCTGTACTTATTTTTTCGATAATTGGTCCTGTTTTAGATAAGTATGTGTCTAAAACTATGTAATAGTTATTTTTATCAGTTGTTTTGTAATTATAATAATCTTTAAACTCATAAGTTCTAGTATATGTGCATTCTTTATAAATTATTTCATCTAGGGTATTTTCGTTATCATCTTTATTAGTATTAGTTAAAGCTTCAACTTTGTTTTTATAACTATTCACTTTGTTCTTTAAATTAGATACTTCTTTTTTATTTAATATAATTGTAGTTATAAGTATAATTAATAAGATAATTGATAATAAGTATGGTATTATTTTTTTCATAAGTCTTACCTCCTTTCTTTTATTATTTCTTCTAAGTCATCTATATAATAAATACTTTCATTATTAATTAGTATCATATTAGGCAATAATTATGGTGTGTACATTTTTATTTCATTTAAAGTTTCTTTAAAAAAACTAGTTTTTTTAACTAGCCTATAAATCTCTGTTTCTTAAGAATGGTGGAAGGTCATCGTCATCACTGTTAAGAACTTCTATTTTTTCTTTATTTGCACCATATGGTTGATAAAGAGGTTCACTTTCATCTTCAAAGCCTGTTGCAATTACTGTAACTATAGCTTCATCACTAAGTGCTTCATTTACTACTGCACCAAAGATTATGTTAATATCAGTATTAGCTGCTGCACGAATTACTTCTGCTGCATCTTCTGCTTCAAATAATGTTAAACTATTTCCTCCAGTAATATTTATAATACAATCAGTTGCTCCGTTGATAGTTGTTTCAAGAAGTGGGCTACTTACTGCTTGTTTAGCAGCTTCTATTGCGCGATTCTCACCAAATCCTACACCTATACCAATAAGTGCTTGTCCTCTATTTTCCATAATTGCTTTAACATCAGCAAAATCTAGGTTAACAAGTCCTGGCACACTAATTAAATCACTAATTGACTGAACACCAAGTCTAAGAACGTTATCTACTTCTTTAAATGCATCCATCATTGGAGTTGATTTATCAATTATATCTCTTAATCTATCATTTGGTATTACTACAAATGTATCAACATGTTTTTTTAATTCATCTAGTCCAAGAAGTGCATGATCCATTCTTTTCTTTCCTTCAAACTTAAATGGCTTTGTAACTATTGCTACTGTAAGAGCACCAAGTCCTTGAGCAATTTCAGCGATAACTGGTGCAGCACCTGTACCTGTTCCTCCACCTAAACCACAAGTAACGAAAACCATGTCTGCTCCTCTTAGAGCATCTTCTATTTCGTTTCTACTTTCAAGTGCAGCTTCTCTACCTACTTCAGGGTCAGCACCAGCACCTAAGCCATCAGTGATAGATGCACCTATTTGAAGTTTAGTTTCTGCTAAACTTGTATTTAATACTTGTAAATCTGTATTAGCAACAATAAACTCTACTCCCTTTAAGCCACTTTCTATCATTCTATTAACGGCATTACAGCCGCCTCCGCCTACACCTATTACTTTAATTTTTGCTATTTGTAACATTTCTAATGGATTTTGCATTCCTTTACCTCCTAATTATCGAAAAAGTAACTATATACTTTTCCTAATATACTATTATCATTATTTTTCTTTTTCTCACTAAATAATTCTTCTTGTTCACTTTCAGTGATTGTCGAAGCAAATCTTTCTCTAAACTTTAATTTATCATAATACAACTTAATAAATCCTAGTGATGTACTATATATATTATTTCTTACACCTAGTTCATTAACCCTAGAAGTTTTAATATTTTTACCAAATACTTCTTTAAGTACAGAGTTAAATCCTTCTATCTCTGTTGTACCTCCTGTAACTATTATATAACTAATTTCGTCTTTTGTTAAGAGATTTATTTCTTTTTTTGATAATTCTAGTATTTCTCTTACTCTAGAGTGTACTAAATCACTTAATTCGTATTGATTTATTTTAATTTTTTCTTCATTCTTTGTTATACATTCTATTATTTCACTAGTACTTGCATTTTCTTTATGTGCTAAAGAAAAGTTTTCTTTTAAGTTTTTACTAGTTTCTAAATTAAGATCATATATATAACTTATATCTCTATCTATATTTCTTCCACCAATTTCAAGCACTTCAACATTTTTTATTTTACCTTCTTTTATTATGCTTACCTCTGTTTTATAGTGCCCTATATTTATTACAGCACCTGTTAAAGAATCCATTTCTTTAGTTTTAAATTCATAATAGTCAGATAATCCTCCAAAAGCAAGATCTACTACTTTTATACCCATATTTTCTAATATTGTTATTAATGGATATATATTTTTTTTAGGAACAATACCTAAAATACTATTAACTGAAACTTTAAAAGCTTCTTTTCCTTTAGGATCATTTACTACTTCTTTTTCATTTAATATAAAATAGTCTGGTGTAATACTTACTAATTCCATATTAGGACTAACTCTATTATAAACACTTGCTTGTAAACTTCTTGTTATGTCTTCACCAGTTACAGTCATATCATCTCTTGATATTGTTGTATAGCCTTCACTTTTTACAAATGTTGCACTGTAAGATGGTACTGTTAGTATTACTCTAGTTAGTTTTATTCCTAAAATATCTTCTACTATTCTGAATGTTTCTTTTATAGCATTAGTTGCTTCTTCTTCATTTACAATTAGTCCTTTTTTTATACCTTTACTTTTTATATTTGAAGATGCTAGGACAAATAGTTCTTCTTTATACATTTCTCCAACTATTAATTTTATATTATCTGATCCAATATCCAAACTAGTTATTATCTGTTTCATAAACTCTCCCTATATACTTTCTAAATGTAATTATACCAAATATTTTAAAAAAGTAAAAGTGTTAACTGGAAAAAGTTTGATTTTTTTGGTTAACACATTTATAATACTTACAATTTTCTTTAAAGGGACAAATATTACAACTAGGATTTTTGCTTTTACAGATGTATCTACCAAATAATACTAAAGAGTGATGCAAGTTGGAATAACTCTCTTTTGGGAATTTCTTCATAAGTTTTTCTTCTGTTTCTAAGACTGAATCATTCTCTTTAACAAGACCTAGTCTTATACTAGTTCTATGTACATGAGTATCTACTGCTATACAAGGTATATTATATAAGTTAGATAAAACTACATTAGTTGTTTTTCTACCTACTCCTTTTAAACTTTCTAAGAATGTTCTATCACAAGGAACATAACCTAAAGGTAATAAACTATTTACTATACTAACAAAGTTTTTTGCTTTTGTTTTATACATTCCAATACTTTTAATGTAGTTTTCTACTTCGGTAAGTGATAAAGTACTTAGTTTTTCTAAACTATCATATTTTTTAAATAATGGGTCAGTTACCATATTTACTCGTTTATCTGTAGTTTGCGCACTTAACATGGTTTTTAATAGTAATTCATAATCTTTGTTGTAAGTTAGTTCACATTTAGGATTTGGAAAAAGTTTTTCTAACTCACTCAATATAAAACTACTCTTCACTTTCGTCTCCTAACCAGTCATAATCAAAAAGTTCTTGATAATCTTCTTTTTCTTCAGATTTTCCTTTTTTAGTCCAAGAATATATTATTTTATCTATATATCTTAAATTACATGCACCACTTACTACTGCCTCTTTAAGCGCACTTAATATTAAATCCTCTTTTACACCACTACTTAGCCATCTATTTATTGTTTCGTATTCTATTGGACTTAAAACTCTACCAAACTCACTTTCAAACTTGGAATATATATCAGTACTTACTTCTTCAGTTTTAGTGTTCATTATAAGTTTATCATAAAACATATCTAGATTTATTTCTTCGCTTGATAAACCATTTGTTTTAACTAGGCTAACACTTATTAATTTCTTTGTTAAAAGACTACTATAAGTATTAAGTATATCTTCATCATTAAGTCCTATTTTATCTTTTATATTTTTTAAGTCTAACGAGTTATTTATATTTATAAAATACAAAAGTAACATAAATTCTTTTATAGTTATGTCTAAATTAGAAATTGTTTTTACTATGTTTGTATTTATTATAAAGTCTTTTTTTAGAAATTCTTTTTTTATATCATTCATTTATATAATCACTTATCCTTTCTAATAATATTTCTTTTTTATTAGGTACATTATTCATTATTATGTCGTACTCTAATTTATGTAAGATTTTTCCTAAAAGATAGTTAGGTTCAATATTTAAATATGAACATATTTCTTCTGGCTTTAAATCAATATCTATTATACTATTAATTGGTAAGTTAGTATATATTAAATTTATTTCTTTTTTTGAAATACCTAGTACTTCAGAAGCACACATACTTATATATAAACCATTTTTATAGATATCCCATTTTGTTAATGATTTTTTTTCTATTAGTTTTTTTATTTTAGAAATACTTTCTTTTTCATACTTAGTAAATGGTAAGTTTCTAGTTATTTTAAGCTCTGCATAACTTGACACTAATGTGTGAGTACTTTTAAATTTGTTAGTAGGTATAATACCAATATATTCTTCTAAGTTGTATTGTTTTATGAATGAGATAAATTTACCACTTCTTTTAGATTTAAATATTTTATCTAATTCACTTTTTATTTTGGTATTACTTATCTTTGTAAATACTTCTTTATTATTTATTATATAGTTTAAGATACTTGCATCTAGCTTCATATTTAGTGTAGTCATAAATCTAACTGCTCTTAAAACACGTGTCTTATCTTCCATAAATAACGTATTAACTTCGTTTACTGGTGTGATTATTTTATTATATATATCTAGTTTTCCACCTAATAAATCAATTATATTACCATCTTTGTCCATTAGAAGTGTGTTCATTTTAAAGTCTCTTCTTTTTAAATCACTTTCAACATCATTAGTATATTCTATTTCAACTGGTTTATTATTTTTATATAATAAATCTTTTCTCATACTAGTTATATCTATTATTTGATTATTTATATATAATTTAACTGAACCATATTCTATATAAGTTTTTTTAATATTATCAAATATTTCACTCAAGTCTTTTGGTGTTGCATTTGTAATTATATCCACGTCTGTTAAAGGTAACTTTAGTAAGTAGTCTCTTACATACCCACCTACTATGTATGCTACAAAACCATTATTTTCAATTTTATTTAAAACACTTAATATTTCCTTTTTCATAATTAATTAATGACTAAAAAAAAAGTCAAAAAGACTTTTCTTAATTTAAAGCATCTTTAAGTTTGCTTCCAGCTTTAAAACTAGCAACAGTTTTAGCAGCTATTTTTAATGGTTGTTTAGTTAAAGGATTAATTCCTTCTCTAGCAGCTCTTTTCTTAGCACTGAATGTACCAAATCCTACTAAAGTAACTTTTCCTTCTTTCTTTAAACCAGTTTGAATTCCTTCTAAAGTTGCTTCTAAAGCACGATTAGCATCTGCTTTTGTTAAACCAGCTTTTGCTGCGATGAATTCTACTAATTCATTTTTAGTCATTTTATTTACCTCCATTTAAATTTTTTTACTAAGCACATATTTATGCTTACATCTTCATTTTACTATAAAATTTAAAATTTGCAAATAGATTTTTATTATTTTCTTAATTTTTTTATTATTTAGTATTTTCTATTGTACAAAGAATAATAGAAAATGTATAATTTACATTTTCTATTTAAGTTTTTTGTTAATTTCAGTTGTGTTCCTACATATTGTTAGTAATATAAGTGATAACTCATATACTACTCTTAATATGATATTTCCGAATACTAAAGTTAGTAAGAATGCTATAAAACTTTTACCAATTAGTTCAAAAGACATAAGTGTTATATATATTGTAAGTATTAAATAAGATACTTTTAATATAGTTTCTAACCACATCTTTTTGAAAGACAAGAATTCATATAAGTAGTTTACAAACCCAGTGAATTTATTATTATTATCTTTTTTTAGGAATAAGAAGTAAGTTAGTATACCTCCAACTATTGCTAAGATAAATGCTACTATCATCCAAGTTGTTGAACTACTAGAAATACCAAATCCACTATCCATCATATCGTAATATTCATAGTCTAATCCCATAAAATCACACCTCCTGATATAATTATATAGAAAAAATTATTATAATACAATAGCTATTAAGTTATTACTTCCTTTATTTACAATTTTTGTTATAGTAGTACCTAGTTTATATCTAACACTTTCTGGTACCATATTTAATTTTGCTTGTATTCCTTCTTGAACAATTACTTCCAAACTTCTTCCAAATATTTCACTTTTCCATATGCTTTCGTTATTTTTATCTTTCATTAAGTTATCAATAAGTTCTTTACTTTGCATTTCTGTACCTATTATTGGTTCAAAAGTACTTTCTACATCTACTTTTATCATATGAATTGAACTACCTAATGCTTTTAGTTTTACACCATATCTTCCTGATTGTTTGATTATTTCAGGTGTTTCTAATTTCATATCTTCTAGTTTTGGGAACACTATACCATAACCTGTAGTGTAAACTTGTTTTAAAGCAGACTTAATACTTTCATACTCACTTTTACCTTCTTTGTAGTCAATAAATACTCTTAATAAGTCACTCTTTTTTGTAATACTTACTCCCATTGTTTCTTTAAGTACTTCATCAAATAATTCTTCAGGTGCTTCTAGAGTTATTGTTACACTTCCTGTATTTGTGTTAAGGTTTGAAATGTATGCATTACTTATGATGTCTTTTTGTTCAAAATTTAAATTTATGTTATCAATGTCTCTTAGTTTATCTACACTTGTTACACATTCTTTCATTGCACTGATGTAAGTTTTTTTGATTTCATTATCCTTATTTAGTACTTCTACCCAGTCTGGAATGTTTACTTCTATGTCTTCAACTGGGAACTCATATAAAGCCTCTTTTAGAATGTAAATGATATCTTTTTCTGTCATATCTGTTACACTTATAGGTATTACTGGTACATCGTATTTAGTTTTAAGTTCGTTAGTTAAGTCTCTTGTTTCAGGACTGTTTGGATGAATTGAATTCATTATTATTATGAATGGTTTATTAATGTTTTTTAATTCATTAACTACTTTTTCTTCAGCATTTACATAGTTGTTTCTTCCCATATCTAAGATACTTCCATCAGTTGTTACAACAATTCCTATAGTGCTGTGGTCTTTAATTACTTTTTCTGTTCCGATAGTAGCTGCTTCTACAAATGGCAAGTCTTCTGTAAACCATGGGGTTTTAATCATTCTTTCATGTCCATCTGGGTCAGTGTAACCAATACTTTCTGGTGTTACAAATCCGACACAATCAATTAGTTTGAAATTTGTTGTAAATTCTTCTATTTTTATGTTAGCACCACTTGATGGAACAAACTTTGGTTCAACGGTCATTATTTGTTTTCCACCTGAAGTTTGTGGTATTTCATCCATGCATCTTTTCTTTTCGCTTTCATCCGTTACATAAGGTACAACAAGTGTTTCAATTACTTTCTTGATAAATGTACTTTTACCAGTTCTTACTGCACCCACTACTCCTAGGTATATTTCTCCATTACCTTTGTTACTTATACTCTCTAATATTTCCTTTTTATCCATATATTCACTCCTTTATTTTCATTTAACTATATGTTATTAAAAGTTTAATATGCATAAAAAAAGTAACTATTTAAAGTTACTATACCCCCATACTTGAAGTTTCAGGAAGAGTACTTCCTCCATCTATTACTATTCCTTGTCCAGTTATATAACTTGCTTCACTACTTGCTAGGAAAGATGCTAGTTCTCCTACTTCTTCTGGTAAACCAAGTCTTTTTAATGGGATAGCAGATGCAATACTATCTATTACTTCTCTTGGATTTTCTTTATCAGTTTCTTCTGACATACCATTTACCATAGGCGTTAAAATATAACCAGGCATAATACAATTCACACGAACACTATATTTTGCTAAATCAGCAGCTAAACTTTTAGTAAACCCTAAAACAGCGGCTTTACTGGTTGCATAAGCAACTTCTCCTGGATCAGAGACCATCGGACCAGTTACACTACTCATGTTTATTATAGAACTACCTTCTTCTTTTTTCATGTAACTTAAACATATTTTGGTTGTGTTCCATACTCCATTTATATTTATTCCAAAGTGTAAATTTCTAATGTCATCAGTCATTTCTTCAAAACTAAATAATTTACAAATCCCTGCATTATTAACAATAATACTTAGTTTCCCAAACTTTTCTACTCCTTTTATAACTGCATTTTCTACGCTTTCTTTATCTCTTATATCAACCACAAATGGTAAAACATTATCATTTTCCATACTAAGAACAGACTCATCATAATCAAGTACAATTACTTTAGCACCATATTTAACAAATGTATCAGTAATACCTCTTCCAATTCCTTTATAACCACCTGTTACAACTGCAACTTTTCCTTCTAATTTCATAAAACCATCTCCTATAGTAATAATTTTACTAGAAAACATTAAGTTTTTCTATAGTTATATTATTTACTTTACATTTATTTATATACAAATATATACAAAAAATAGAAGTAAATTATTCGTTAGACACAGTTAAGTTAATGGGCTATCAAAAAATAGTTAATAATTCAATATACAATTAAAAATGAAGAAGATTTTACTCTTCTTCACTTAGTATTTCTTCTTTAGCTTCTTCGTTAACTTCATCTATTACTTCATCAGTCTTATTTTCTGTTTCAGCCATAAATGTTTCTTCTAAAGCTTCAGTTGGATCATCACTTAAGAATTCTTTTTGAAGTTCTAGTTCGATGTCTCTATATTGTTTAGCACCAGTTCCTGCAGGTATTAGTTTACCTAAGATAACATTTTCTTTTAATCCACTTAAGTGATCAATTTTACCTCTTACTGCAGCATCTGTTAATATTCTTGTTGTTTCTTGGAATGATGCAGCACTTAGGAATGAATCTGTTTCTAGGCTTGCTTTTGTTATACCTAACATTACAGCCTTACCAGTTGCAGGTATTTTACCTTCTAAGATATAAGGTTTATTTCTTTCACCAAATTCTCTTAGAGATACACTTGTACCTTCAACAAAGTCTGTGTCTCCAGCATCAACAATACGAATTTTACTAATCATACGTTTTACAACAGTTTCTATATGTTTATCTGAAACGTCAACACCTTGTGATTTATAAACTTTTTGAACTTCTCTTAAGATATATTCTTGAACAGTAGTTGGATCTGTTACAGCAAGTAACTCTTTAGGACTTATACTTCCTTCAGTTAATGGTTGACCTGCTTCAACAGTTTGACCTTTTTCTACTCTTAATTTAGCATTATAAAGTGTTACATGTTCTCTAACTTCAACATCATTTGTAATGTAAATCTTGTATTTACCTTTTTCTTCTTGAATTTTAGTTACTTTACCACTTATTTCAGCAATAGTAGCTTTAGCTTTTGGAATTCTTGCTTCAAATAATTCTTCTACACGAGGAAGACCTTGAGTTATATCATCTGCTCCTGCAACACCACCAGTATGGAATGTACGCATTGTAAGTTGTGTACCAGGTTCACCAATACTTTGTGCAGCCATAATACCTACTGCTTCACCTACTTCAACTACATTACCAGTTGCAAGGTTTCTACCATAACATTTTTGACATAATCCATTAACTGTCTTACAAGTTAAGACACTTCTTATTTCTATCTTTTCAATTCCGGCTTTAATAATCTTTTTTGCTATTTGTTCAGTAATTAATTCTCCTTTATCTACAATCAATTCTTTAGTTTCAGGATTTATTACTTTTTGATTTGTGAATCTTCCTACTATTCTTTCTTCAAAACTTTCTAGTACACTACCAGACTTGTCATCTACAAATGCACTAACTTCAAGTCCTTGAATAGTACCACAGTCTTCTTCTTTTATTATTAGGTCTTGTACAACATCAACAAGTCTACGTGTTAAGTAACCAGCATCAGCTGTTTTAAGTGCTGTATCTGCTGTACCTTTACGTGATCCGTGAGAACTTAAGAAGAACTCTTGAACATCTAGACCTTCTTTAAATGATGCAGTAATAGGAATTTCTACTTCTTCACCATCTGGTTTAGCCATTATACCACGCATACCACTAAGTTGTCCTAATTGAGAAGCATTACCACGAGCTTTAGATGTAAATATCATTGCTAGTGGGTTACTATCTTTTTCTCTATCCATTTCATCCATTACGGCTTTTTGTACATCTTTAGTAGCAGCAAGCCATAAATCAACTACTTTTCTATGTCTTTCTTCATCAGTTATTAATCCACGATTAAATTGTTTATTTACTTTATTTACTGTATCTTGTGTTTCGCTTATAATCTTTTCTTTGTAATCTGATACTGGAATATCACTTAAACTAAATGTTATACCAGATAAAGTACTATATTTAAATCCTTGATTCTTTAACTTATCTAGGAATATACTTGTTTCAGTTGTTTTAAATCTCTTAAATATTTGCGCAATTAAGTTTTCTAAGTCCTTCTTTACAAATCCTTTTACAACTGGCATATCTTTAACAGCATTAACTAAATCAGTTCCTTTTTCTAGGAAGTATTTATCAGGTGTTAATCCTTCAAAGTTTTCTTTTGTTGCTTCATTTACATAAGGAAATGCATCTGGAAGTATTTCATTAAATATAATTTTACCAGGTGTAGTTACTAAATATTTTTCAGTATTTTCATCTGTCCATACTTTATGTTTAAAACTTTTAGCAGGAATACATATTCTTGTATGTAAAGTTATATTTCTTCTTTCATAATCCATTAAGGCTTCGTTAGAATTTTTGTATGCTTTACCTTCATGTTCAAGTCCTGCAATTTCAAGAGTTAAGTAATAGTTACCTAATACCATATCTTGTCCTGGAGTAACAATTGGACTTCCATCTTTTGGTGATAAGATATTGTTTGCACCTAGCATTAATAGTCTTGCTTCTGCTTGACTTTCTTCACTAAGTGGAACGTGTATAGCCATTTGGTCTCCATCGAAGTCAGCGTTGAATGCTGTACATACTAGAGGATGTAGTCTCATGGCTTTACCACCAACTAGTTTAGGTTCAAATGCTTGAATACCTAATCTGTGAAGTGTAGGTGCACGATTTAACATTACTGGATGTTCGTGAATTACATCTTCAACAATATCCCAAATTCTTTCATCTTGTGCATCAATTAATTTTTTAGCACCTTTTATGTTGTGAGCAAGTTCTCTTTCAACTATTTCATGAATAACATGTGGTTTAAATAGTTCTAGAGCCATTTCTTTTGGTACACCGCATTCATACATTTTTAGAGTTGGTCCAACGGCGATAACGCTACGGCCTGAATAGTCTACACGTTTACCAAGTAAGTTTTGTCTAAATCTTCCTTGTTTACCTTTTAGCATAGAACTTAAACTTTTTAATGGACGATTTCCTACGCCACTTACACTTCTTCCACGTCTACCATTATCTATTAATGCATCAACTGCTTCTTGTAACATACGTTTTTCATTTTGTACGATTATTGTAGGTGCACCTAGTTCAAGTAATTTCTTTAAACGATTATTTCTATTTATAATTCTTCTATATAAGTCATTTAAGTCACTTGTTGTAAATCTTCCACCAGGAAGTTGTAACATAGGTCTTAATTCTGGAGGTAATACTGGAAGTACATCTAGTATCATCCATTCTGGACGGTTACCACTTTCGATGAAACTTTCTATACAGTCAAGTCTTTTAACAAGTCTTAATTTCTTTTGTCCAACACTTGAATCTATTTCTTTCTTTAAAGTTTCTCTTTCTTTTTCAAGATCTACTTCACAAAGTAAAGTTTTAATTGCTTCTGCACCCATTCCTACTTTAAATGAGTTACCATATTTTTCATAATATGCACGGTATTCTTTATCACTTAAGATTTGTTTTTTCTCAAGTGGAGCCTTACCTGGGTCAAGTACTATATAACTAACGAAGTATATTACTTCTTCTATATCTCTTGGACTTTTATCTAGTACTAATCCTATTTTAGGAGGAACTCCTTTAGTATACCAGATGTGTGCAACTGGAGTTGCAAGTTCAATATGTCCCATTCTTTCACGTCTTACGTTAGAACGAGTAACTTCAACTCCACATCTATCACATACTACATTTTTATATCTTAATCTTTTATATTTACCACAAGCACATTCAAAGTCTTTTGTTGGTCCAAAAATTTTTTCACAGAATAATCCATCTCTTTCAGGACGAAGTGTTCTATAGTTAATAGTTTCGGGCTTTTTAACTTCTCCATAACTCCATGAACGTATTTTATCAGGACTAGCTATACCAATTCTAATTCCTTCAAACATATTAACATCCATCATAATTATTCACCCTCCATATCTTCTTCATCATCTAGTTCCATATCATCAAGTTCAAAGTCATCACTTTCTTCATCATCTAAATTGAAGTCTTCTTCATCTTCTTCGTCTTCTTTATCAAAGTCACTTGTGAAATCTTCTTTACTATTTGTATCAATTTCTTCTATTGATACTGGAGCATCATCACTTTCTTCAGCACTTTCAAGTTCTCTTAAATCTTTTAGTCCATCTTTAGTTAATACACTAATGTCTAGACCTAATGCTTGGAATTCTTTAATTAATACTCTAAATGATTCTGGAACTCCTGCTTGATCTACTGGTTTACCTTTTACAAGTTGTTCATAAACTTTAACACGTCCTACTACGTCATCTGATTTAATTGTTAGAACTTCTTGTAAGATATGAGCAGCACCATATGCATATAATGCCCAAACTTCCATTTCACCAAATCTTTGACCACCAAATTGTGCTTTACCACCTAGAGGTTGTTGTGTTACTAAACTATAAGGTCCAGTGCTTCTTGCATGCATCTTATCATCAACCATGTGGTTAAGTTTAATCATGTACATGACTCCGACATTTACACGTTTATGGAATTTTTCACCAGTACGTCCATCATATAACCAAGTCTTATAGTCAGGGTCTAGTCCTGCTTCTTTAGTCATATCAACTATATCTTGTTCAGTTGCACTATCAAATACTGGAGTTGCAATATGTACACCTAATGTTTTGGCAGCCATACCTAAGTGAACTTCTAATATTTGTCCTAGATTCATACGAGATGGAACACCTAATGGGTTTAATATAACATCTACTGTTCTACCATCTGGTAAGTAAGGCATATCTTCTTCTGGTAATACTAAACTTACTACACCCTTGTTACCATGACGTCCACTCATCTTGTCTCCGACTTGCATTTTTCTTTTCTTTATTAAGTATATTCTTATAATTTTAATTACACCTGCAGGTAACTCATCAGAATTATCTTTTGTGAATACTTGTACATCGTGTACTATACCGCTAGAACCATGTGGTACTCTTAAAGAAGTATCTCTTACTTCACGAGTTTTTTCACCAAATATTGCATGTAATAATTTTTCTTCACTAGTTAATTCTTGAACACCTTTTGGAGTTATTTTACCAACTAGAATATCATTTTCTTTGACTTCAGTACCAATTCTTATAATACCTTCTTTGTCTAAGTTCTTTCGTGCTTCTTCACTTACGTTTGGAATATCTCTTGTAAACTCTTCTGGTCCAAGTTTTGTATCTCTTGCTTCTACTTCTAGCATTTCAACATGTACACTTGTTAATACATCATCTTTTACTATTCTCTCGTTTAAGATAACAGCATCTTCATAGTTATACCCATTATAAGTCATAAATGCTACAGTTAAGTTTTTACCTAAAGACATTTCTCCATCATTTGTACTAGGTCCATCTGCTATTATGTCTCCGGCTTTAACCTTATCACCCACATGAACTATTGGTCTTTGAGTATAACAAGTTTCAGCATTACTTCTTTCAAATGTCATTAATTGATATTCTGCTTTTTCTTTACTATTTTTTACTACTATTCTTTTAGCATCAACATAGTCTACTACACCATCTATTTTAGTTTTAACTACTGCACTTGAATCATTTGCTGCATAGTATTCAACACCTGTTGCAACAATTGGTGCTTCTGTTTTCATTAGAGGTACTGCTTGACGCTGCATGTTAGCACCCATTAGTGCACGGTTAGCATCATCGTGTTCCAAGAATGGTATGCAACTTGTTGTAATTGATACTATTTGACTAGGACTTACATCACTAAAGTCTACTTTATCTTTAGAAACAACTAAGTTATCTCTATTAAATCTAACTGGAACATTATCTTCCATGATAGCATTATTTTCTCCAACTTTAATTGTTGCTGGACAAATATAATAACTTTCTTCTTCATCTGCAGTCATGTAAACTATTTCATCTGTAAGTACTCCATTTACTACTTTTCTATAAGGTGTCATTATGAAACCATATTCATTTAGTTTTGCATATCCTGCTAAACTTGTAATAAGTCCAATATTTTGTCCTTCTGGAGTTTCTACTGGACAAATTCTACCATAGTGACTAGAGTTTACGTCACGAACTTCCATTCCTGCACGATCTCTTGATAAACCACCAGGTCCTAGAGCACTTAGTTTACGTTTATCATATAATTCTGCTAGTGGATTTATTTGATCCATGAATTTAGATAATTGGCTGCTTCCAAAGAATTCTTTTAATGCAGCAGTAACTGGTCTAATATTAATTAATGTTTTAGGAGTTACTGTATCAATATCTTGTGTAGTCATTCTTTCACGAATAACTCTTTCCATTCTAGCAATACCAACTCTAAATTGGTTTTGTATTAATTCTCCACCTTGTCTAACACGTCTATTAGCTAAGTGGTCTATTTCATCATAATTTCCTACTCCATAATGTAAATTAATATAGTATGAAACTGAAGCGTATATATCACTTATTGTTAAACGTTTGGTATCAATACTTTGATCATTACCTATAACTTTAAGTAATTTATCACTTCCATCGTTAGCATACACAAGTACTTCTTGTACTTTATTATATGTATCTAGTTCTTCATTAATTTTAACTTCATGAACACCATAACCATTTTCAAAGATAGGCTTTAATTCTTCAAGTTTTTCTTTAGTTACAACTTCACCTTTTTTTATGTATGTAACACCATCTACTACTATATCTTCACCAATACGATTATTAAGTAGTCTATCCATTACATTTAATTTTCTATTAAATTTGTATCTACCTACTTTTGCTAAATCATATCTAAATTTATCAAAGAATCTAGTAATTAATTGGTTCTTAGAAGAATCAAGTGTTGCAGGTTCACCTGGTCTTAATTTTTCATAAATTTCAATTAATGCTTCATCAGTATTCTTAGTTGAGTCTTTTTCTAAAGTATTAACAAGAATTTCGTCTTCTCCAAATACTTTTAGAATGTCGTCATCACTTGATAAACCTAATGCACGCAAGAAAGTTGTGATAGTTACTTTTCTTGTTCTATCTATTCTTACATAGAAAATATTTCTTGCATCAAGTTCATACTCTAACCAAGTACCTTTACTAGGAATTACTTCGTTAGTAATTATGTTTCTTCCATTTTTATCTATTTCACGTTTGAAATAAATTGATGGAGAACGAACAAGTTGACAGTTTATAACTCTTTCAACTCCGTTAACGATGAAACTTGCATTTTCTGTCATTAGTGGAATGTCACCTAAAAAAACTTCTTGTTCTTTTACTTCACCTGTTTCATTAATAAATAATCTTGCTTTTACTTTTAATGGTGCAGCATAAGTAACACGTCTTTCTTTTGATTCAGTTACACTGTATCTAGGAGGTTCTAAAGTATAATCACCAAATTCAAGCGATAAACTTCCACTGAAACTCTCCACTGGAAAAATGTCATCAAATACCTCTTTTATCCCTTCATCCAAAAATTTTTGAAACGAATCTTTTTGAATTTCAAGCAAGTTTGAAAGTTCAAATTTGTTTCTTAATTGTGAGAAATTTCTTCTTTCTCTCTTTGTACCGAATTTTTCAACTTTATAAGCCAAAATTAGTCACCCCAATCCCTTAGATTTAAAACACATTCAGTCAAGAAACTACATGTATCGCAATATATAATTTTACTTGATTTTTGTAAAGAAGTCAACTACCTAAAGTTAATTTCTTAAAGTTTTTTCGCACTATAGATGTAGAAACCTTTATTTTTATCTAACAGTTCAGTTTTATAGTAATTATCAAGTGTTTTAGTAATACTTTTAGCACCTTGATCTTTTCTTATTACATAGTAAAGTGTTCCATCTTCTGTTAAATGGTCTTTTGCATTAATAAGTATTTCTAAAACTTTATCTTTACCTGCCCTTATCGGTGGATTTGTAACAATTACATCATATTTTTTTGTAATTGATATGTATGCATCACTTATAAAAGACTTAGCATTTACTTCATTACTTTTAATGTTCATGTTTGATAAATGAACTGCTCTTTTGTTAACATCTATCATATCAACTTCACTATCTAATATTTTACTTAAAACTATCCCAATAAAGCCATATCCACATCCTACATCAAGTATTTTTTTGTTTTTACTTTCTTTATTTAGAATTATTTCTAAAAGGCATTTACTACCATAGTCAACTTTATCTTTAGAAAACACTCCTAAATCACTAGTAAATGTAAAAGGAGTATCGTTATAAACATACTTCACACTCCTAAATTCACTTTTTAAATTTTCGTTATTTGTAAAATAATGTTCCATAACATACTCCTTTCATTACTTTAATATTTTTTTAAGTCCTTTTTTTCTTTCCATCAAAACTTAAATAATTATTAAGTATTCTATTTTTTATATTTTTCTTTTATATATACGCAAAAAAGCCTTTTAAGTAAAAGGCTATTTTAATTACTTACTTTAATTCAATAGTAGCGCCAGCTTCTTCAAATTTAGCTTTTAAATCATTAGCTTCATCCATAGAAACGTTTTCTTTAATATTACCACCATTGTCAGCTAAGTCTTTAGCTTCTTTTAATCCTAATCCAGTAATTTCTCTAACTAATTTGATTACTTGTAATTTTTGTCCACCAGCATTAGTTAAAACAACTGTCTTAGTTACATCTCCTTCGTCTTCAGCTTGAACTGGAGCAGCAGCAACTGCTACAGCACTTGGATCAACTCCAAATTCTTCTTTCATCATATCAACTAATTCTTTAACTTCAAGAATAGTTTTTTCTTTAATTGCTTCGATAATATCTTTGTTTTCAATTTTTGCCATTATTCATTTCCTCCATTCTCTAATTTTTCGGCATATAAGTTAAGTGCAATACTTAAGTTTCTTACGTGTTCAATTAAGCCACCAGCAAACATTGTAAGAAGTCCTTCATAACTTGGAATACTTGCATATTCACCAATTACTTTAGTATCAACAAATTCACCATTAATGTAACCAGCTTTGATAGTTAAGTTTTCATTTTTCTTAGCTACTTCACTAACTATTTTAATAGGTTCAATGATGTCTTTACTAAAAATGTAAGCATTAGGACCAGTCATGTAATCATCTAATTTGATTCCATTATCTTTAAATGCAAGTGATGCTAAAGTATTTTTATATACTTTTAAATCACTACCGGCGTTTTTTAAACTTTGTCTAAGATCGTTAAGTTCTGACACAGTCATTCCTTGATAGTCTACTAATAATACAGTACTAGCATTTTCTACCTTAGAATTAATTTCACTTACAAGGTCTTTTTTTAGTTTAAGATTCTTTTCGCTTGCCATTCTTTTCCTCCTCATAATATTAATAAAAAGTTTTCCGTACAAGGAAAACTTCTTTAAAAGTTTAGTTTTCCTCGGTAGGATTTATTAGTTACCTACTGTCTACGGCGAACTCATGTAAAGTATTTTACTACAAAAACTCAATTTTGTAAATACCTTATTTAAATAAATTTAAATCAATTTTTACGCCAGGTCCCATTGTTGAAGAAATACTTATGTTCTTAACAAAAGTTCCTTTTACTCCACTAGGTTTATTCTTAATTACTTCTTTAATGAAAGCAACTAAGTTTTCAGTTAATTTATCTTCATCAAAACTAACTTTACCTACTATAGCATGTACGTTACCATTAAAATCAGCTCTATACTCTACCATACCTTTTCTAATGTTAGCTATTGCGTCTTTAACGTTAACAGTAACTGTTCCTGTTTTTGGGTTTGGCATTAAACCTTTAGGTCCTAGGATTTTACCTATTTTACCTAAACTAACCATCATTTCAGGTGTTGCTACCATTGTATCAAAATCAAACCAGTTCTCTTTAACGATTTTTTCGATCATGTCTTCATCACCAACATAATCTGCTCCAGCTTCTTTTGCTTCGTCAGCCTTAGTTTTAGTAACAACTAATATTTTCTTAGTTTTACCTGTACCATTTGGTAATGTAAATGAACTTCTTACTTGTTGATCACTTTTAGTTGTATCAATATTTAAGTTCATAGCGATTTCGACAGTTTCGTCAAATTTTCTTTTAGAAAGAGATTTTACTAGTTTAACCGCTTCTTCTGGTGTATAAAGTTTATCTTTATCTACACTTTTTGAAGCTTCCACATATAAGCGTCCATGACGTTTCATAATTTTTACCTCCTTTATGTGGTATTTGGATTATTTCTTACTCGACTTTATTTAATTATTATTCTTCTGTTTCTGCTTTTTGTTCAGTACTTTCTACTTCTGGAACTTCTTTATCAGCATTTGCTTTAGCCTCAGCTTCCATTTCAGCAAATTCAGCATCTAATTTAGCCATTTCAGCTTCAGCCTCTTTTGCTTCTTCAGCTTGATTTTCAAGTTCAGTATCGTTAAGTCCTTTAACAGCTATTCCCATATTTCTTGCAGTACCTGCAACTATTTTCATAGCTTGATTTAAATCATTTGTATTTAAGTCTGGTAACTTAATTTCAGCAACTTGTTTTAACTGATCTTTAGTTATAGTAGCAACTATTTCATTAGCACCTTTAACGCCACCTTTAGATAATCCAGCAACTTTAATTAGTAAACTTGCAGCTGGTGGAGTTTTTAGTACGAAGTCAAATGTTCTATCTTCATAAACAGTAACTTCACAAGGGATTATATCTCCCATTTTATCTCTAGTTGCATCGTTGTATTTTGTACAAAATTCTTGTAAGTTAATTCCTAGAGGTCCAAATATTGTACCAACTGGTGGAGCTGGTGTAGCCTTTCCAGCAGGAATTTGAATTTTTACAACTTTAGTAACTTTCTTTGCCACGAAAAACACCTCCTATAAAATTTAATATTCAAGTTAATTTTCGCGAGTGGTTTAGTAATCCAAAACTCTTCCACTTAATCTAGTTACATAATAAATATATAACTCATGTCAAATCATACCATAAAACTTTTACTTTTTCAACCATTTTTCTTTAAATTAGTTCATAAATAGATGAAAATATGGTAAAATACTTTCTGGAAGTGATTTATTTTATGGAAAAGACTGTATTAGTAACAGGATCAAGTTCTGGTCTTGGAAAAAGTATTATAGAAAAGTTTGCAAGTAATGGATGGAATACTATTATTACTTACTTAACTCATGAAAAAGATGCAATAGAATTTAATAATTATATAATTAATACTTATAAAGTTGATAGTAAATGTTTTAAATTAGATGTTACTAGTGAAAAAAGTATAAATGAATTAAAAAGCAAAGTAACATATTTAGATGTGCTTATAAATAATGCTGGAATTAGTATTGATAATGATATTAATTTAAAAAGCAAAGATGAATTTATGAAAGTAGTTTCAGTTAATTTACTTGGTACTTTTTTAATGAGTAAGGCTTTTGGAAAAAATATGTTTGAAAGAAAAAGTGGTTCTATAATTAATATTAGTAGTAATAATGGAATTGATTCATATTATAAAGAAAGTATTGATTATGATGCATCTAAGGCTGGTGTTATAAATATGGGACATAATTTAGCAAATATATATAGTCCTTATGTAAGAGTTAATACTGTGTGTCCTGGCTGGATAGATACACCTATGAATGAAAGTATTAATCCTAGTTTTAAAGAAAAAGAAATAAATAAAATATTACTTAAAAGGTTTGCCCGTCCTGAGGAAGTGGCTAATCTAGTATATTTTTTAGCAAGTGAAGATGCTGGTTACATAAATGATAGTGTTATTAAAATTGATGGAGGGAAAGTATGTTAAAAATAAATGAAGAAAGTATTTCATTAGTTAATCAGTGTGAAAGTGAACTAAAAAATATTTTTGAAGAGTTAGATAAAAAAGAACTAATAAATAGTAAGAAAGTATTAGATGCATTTCATAAAAATAATTTAAATGAAAGTGACTTATATGGAACTTATGGATATGGTTATAATGATATTGGAAGAGATAAGATAGAAAGTATTTATAGTGATATTTTTGGAAGTGAAGACTCTTTAGTTAGAAGAGAATTTGTTAGTGGAAGTCATGCTTTAAGTATTAGTTTAAGTAGTCTTTTGAGACCTGGGGATGTATTCTTATCAATAAGTGGTGAACCATATGACACAATGCATGAAGTTATAGGTATAAAGGAAAATGATAGTTCACTTAAAAGTTATGGGGTTAGTTATAGGGAAATTGATTTAGTTGATAATGATTTTGACTATGATAGAATTAAAAATAGTTTGAATGGTATAAAATTAGTTTATATTCAAAGAAGTAGAGGTTACTCTTTAAGAGAAAGTTTATCTATTAATAAGTTAGAAAAAGTTATTAAATTAATTAAAAGTATTAATAAAGATATTATAGTTTTTGTAGATAATTGTTATTGTGAGTTTGTAGAAGATAAAACTCCTATTCAAGTTGGGGCTGATATAATAGTTGGGTCTTTAATAAAGAATTTAGGGGCTGGAATATGTACTCACGGGGCTTATGTGACTGGTAAAAAAGATTTAATTAAATTAGTTAGTGAAAGATTATATTTAGCAGGTGAAGGTAAAGATGTAGGACCTAGTATAGAATCTAATAGAATGTTTTTAATGGGTTTATATATGTCTCCTAGTGTAGTTAATTCTAGTTTAAAAAGTTCTATACTTATTAGTAAAGTAATGGATATACTTAATTTTAATGTTAGTCCTAAATGGAATCAAGAAAGATGTGATATTGTAGAAATACTTTATTTAGAAAATGAAGAAAATTTAATTAATTTTGCAACTAGTATTCAAGAAAGTGGTCCAGTTAATTCAGGAGTCTTACCTACTCCTGGAGAAATGCCAGGATACTCTGATAAAGTTATAATGGCTAGTCCTTCTTTTACACAGGGTTCTAGTATTGAAATGTCTTGTGATGCACCTCTTAGAAAACCTTATGCTTTATATATTCAAGGTGGGTTAACATATAGTTATGCAAAACTTGCTCTTATGAATGCGGTAAGCAATTTAAAAACTCGTGAGTAAAAATTCACGAGTTCTTTTTTCTAATTATCACTTATTCACATACTCCACTACCTGTATAAACAACGTAAGGGTTTTCAGGACTTCCGTCTCCTCCAAATATCAGATTACAAGACAAGAGAGAAACCGATGGACGCACAGCATGCAAGCCGCCCGTATGGATGCCGTTCAAGAAGCCAGGGCTGTCAGAACCATTGATGCCCCAAACGAGCGTGTAAGAGCCTTTCCAGCGAACAAGAGAAAGGGAGCCAAATGTTAAACTTCCATAACTACTTTCTCCATTTGCATTAGTATAATACCATACATATGGTGCAGTTAATCTTGTAGAAGAATTTCCTCCTGCATAACTTAACTCATCTATTGACATTAATCCTATTGGATAATTGAGCTTTGCACTTGTATTATTTACGCTGAATGCGTCCCTCATATTTGTACAGTTATATGTTGGTTGTTTATTTGTACCTATTCTTTCCCATGAAGCATAGTCAAAATTACTTGTTGTTGAGTACGTTTGTCCACTTGCAAGATTTTTATCATTACAATATACTGCATCTTTACTTAAATACTTTGTATAAGCAATTAAATTGTTTTTATACCAATTATCTACATATGTTTTTATTGTACTATCATTTGTATTTAGTCTATTATTTTCCAGTGAACCTTTAATTCCATATTTATATCCTACATACATTGGATCATTATATGTGTTATTGAAGGCACTTGTTCCTATATAGCCTTCTGTTGTATCTAGACTTGTTCCTGCATATAATAGTTTAATACTTCCATCATGATTCGTTCTCATTATTCTCCAGTAAAATCCACCAAATTTTACCCAGTTATTCATTGTATTTCCTGCATAATAATATACATCTACCGGTGAAGAATCAGCAATACTTTCAGTTGCAATAAATAATGTCCCAGTTGTATTATCAGTAAACGCTGTAAATGTAGTCCTTGTTTTTCTTGTAGGATTATCTTTTAATATTTGACTAAGTAATGTTGGTAAAGAATACACTTGACAAAACTCATTCTTTTGTACATTACTTATAGTAAGAGTATTACCACTTACTGTAGGTACTGTCCCACTTAAACAAGTAATATTTAACTTATCAAGTGTAACTGATGTATCACTTGGTGTTAAAGTAAACTCTACATTATTTCCTTTTTGTACTTGTTTAATATTCTTATCTATTGTTCCTTCTTTAAAATCTATCTCTATTGTTTTTAAATTCTCATCTATTTGTGTATTCTCTCCATCAGGTAAGTATTCTCCTCTTGCACTTATCTGTGTAACAAAATACTTTCCAAGACTAGCATTCTGTGCATCACTCTTGAGCCATGCATATAAATTAAATATCTTTGTTTCTCCTACTCCTATTTGTATATTACTAGCTATCTTATGATTATTATCAGTAGTATTTAAGTAATCACTATATAAACCTATTGCAGGTGTTTCTCCTTGAACTCCAAACCCTATTTTAACTTGATCATCACTTACAAACTCAGAATACTCATTTGTTCCATCACTTATTACTCCTGCAGTCATATCTCTTTCTAAGAATATACTTACATATAAAGGTAAACTACCAGTATTAGTTAATGTAAATATATATGGTTTTAAATTATTCCAGTCATCATTAGTAACTGGATCAGCTACTGGATATATCTTACTATAAACAGTATTACCGTTACTATCAGTTTCTGTTCCAATAATATTACCTATATTACTAACATTACTTGCACACGTTGCATCTTTACAAAAAGATAAACTAATATCTCCAAACTTTATAACATCACTTGCACCACTTTTATCTACTTTAAATATTGCATAACTTAAAGCAATAAAAAGTATACTAACAAATAATACTACTCCTATAGTTATTTTAATCTCTCTATTTATTAACTTTTCTAGTCCCATGTTATCACCTATTCTATTACAATATTAATTATAAAATATTTTTTTAATTTTATCAAGTATAGTTAACTAATTTTTACAAAAACTAAGGTAGAATTTATTCTACCATAGTAAATAACTAAAACTTAACATCAACATTTTCTTTTTCTTCTTCATTAGTTTTAAAATAATACTCTTCTTTAAAACCAAATAAACTACTAACTATATTAGATGGAAATACTTCTATACTATTCATATATTTAAGTAGACTATTATTATATTCTTTTCTACTAATAGATATCTTATCTTCTATTTCACTCAAATTATCTATTAACTTATTAAAACTCTTATCTCCCTTTAAATCAGGATACTTTTCATTAAGTAAGAATATATTACTTAACTCATTATCTAATTCATTATTAGATTCAATTTCTTCCTTCCTATTACTAGCATTAACTACTTTTTCTCTAGCCTTAGTAACATTAGTTAAAGTAGCATTCTCATGTTTTGTATACCCTTTAACACTATTAACTATATTAGGTATCAAGTCACTTCTTTGTTTTAATCAATATCACTCCAATTAGAATCAACCCTATTATTTAATTTAGTTAATTTATTATAAACTTTAACAACATAGATAATAGGAATAACTACTAATATAATACTAAGTATACTAAGTAGTACTCCAATAATTTTATTAATTGTATTAGTATAATTTTGATTATCTATCTTACTAATTTCTTTATTCTTACTAATACTTAAAGAATCAAGTTCATTACTCTTATTAATATCATTATTCTTTATTAAAGAATTCTTCTTTATAACATAAGGACTAACTTCACTATTCTTATTAGTCTCTAATTTTCTAATTTCTTCATTTTTTTCTTTTAATATATTATCTTTTTCTTTTTCTAAACTTTTTAATTCTTCCCCTATACTATAATATTTATCACTAAATCCACTTTTAAAAAACTCTTTATTTTGTCTAACCTTAGCATCATTTATTTTACTAACAATATCACTCTCTTTAGTTTTATAGTTATTTTCTACTTCACTAACTAAAGCACTATATTTAACATTAACTTCTTCTATAAGTGGATCATAAGTATTATTAACTTCTTCATCTAACTTAATATACTTATCATTTATTTCACTCTCTAATTTAGTATATTTATTATTTATCCCATCAATAAGTTTACTCTTTTCTTCAAAAGTTAACTCTTTATAACTACTAGCCTTACTTATCTTAGTAATACCAGGTATTAATAAAAAATAAATAGAAACAAATATAACAACCAAATAAAATATAATACCCCCAGTTATTAATTTAACTTTATTTTTCATAAATCATCATACCTCGAATTAATTATATCAAATTATAATAAAGAAAAAAAGCCTTTCGGCTTATTTTGTTCTTTTTAATGATTTATCCATATTAATAATAGACATAACTAGATCTAAATTTTCTTCTGGAACAGTAACTATATCATATTCCCAAGCATACATACTTTCTAAATCACTATTATCAAAAACTTTTAAAGTAGTCTCTTTTAAATTAGCAATAATTTGATTTCTACCAAATATCATAGATAATTTAGAATATAAGTTAGTTCTAGTCCCAACATTTCTTACATGTTCTATTTTAACTAAATCATTTATTTTAATTAATTGATATTTATCTAATTCAACTATACTCATTATATGTTCCCCCTTCCAAGTAATTAAAATTATACCATATTTTGTACAATAAGTCAAATCTATCTTTTTAAAGTTAAAGTATTTCCTTCTAACTCATCACTTATCATACTAGATATTTCATTTCTTAAATCACACATTTCTTTAACTTCACTCTTTGTATCTAACAATGTTATAACATTACTAATAATCATATCTAAATCAGTACTATATTTAATCAAACTATAATCTTTATTTACAAGAGTTAAATTATTATCATCTTTCATACTACTAATATATAAATCCATCTTACTTAAAAGTAATCTTCTATAATACATTTGGCTTTCATTATCTAACTTACTTATCAAATAATTAACTTTCTTAGTTTTATCAACTATTTCCTTTTTAACATTATTTATCTCTTTTTCAATTTTGTTTTCATTATTAATTTCTATTAATCTTTTTATATTACTTTCATTTTGAGCATCTTCTAAATATTTTTTATTACTATAACGATACAAAGTATTAGTTACAAATGAATGAATAAAAGGACAAGTCTGACCAATTTTATAACCAATTAATAATGGTATAAAAGCCTTTAAAAAAGTATAAAAAGTGCTAATTAATGGATTAAATGGCAAAGTAATACAAGTACTCAAAATTAAAAGTAATAAACTTGCTCTAAAAACTCCTCTAACCAACCATCCTTTAGTAGGATCAACCGACTTATAAAAATCATCAACATGAGTAGAATTTTTATATCTTACTTTAATCTTTTTATTCTCTATATTAAGTTTTCTAAACTCATCAAAAGCATATTTATTATATTCATCATTATCATCAAAAAAAATTTCTGTACGACTTTGATTTGGAATAGAATCACTATCAATAATACAAACCCTATTATCTCTTATAATAATATCTTTTACCAAATTATATTTTATTCTTTTTCTTATTAGTTTTAAAAATTTATTAAAACTAATTGGTTTTTTAAGCCTAAATACAGAACCTCGATCATCAAAAATACATTTAACTATACTTTCACCATAATCCCAACTTTTTGAATAAAAACTTTTATAATCAATTAATCCTTTAGAGAATTTCAAACAACAATACATATTTAATTTACCCCCAACTAATAAATTAGCATAATTTAATTTAAAAAAACTTGTTTATAAATTTACATACTAATTCACTTTCTAAATTCAAGACAATATATTACCATATAAAGAATAACAAGTCAAATAAAAAGTACTATTTAAAGTACTAATTTAATCTTTTAACTTTTATATCATTAATTATACTATTTACATAATCAATTTCACTTTCCATCACTGTTATCACATCATATTCATACTTATATAAATCATCTAAACAAGAATCTATATCTGTTGAACAACTTTTATAAAAAACACTTCTATCTAAGTTAGTAATAAATTGATTACTTTTAAGCTTTCTATTTAATAATCTAAAATATAAACTACTTTCTATTCCAATATCTTTAACATGCTCTACTAAAGAGACTTCTTTTATTTTAGAAAATTTATCAAAACTTAATTCAACATATTTCATAAATACCCCCTATTATAAAAATAATGGCGTTCCCGAGAGGATTTGAACCTCCGACCTACCCCTTAGGAGGGGGTTGCTCTTCCAGCTGAGCTACGAGAACACCTAAGTTAATTATACCACAAATAAAATAAAAATACACTATAAAATAAAAAACCTAAGTTTAAATCCACCTAGGTATGTAAATATTTCTAGTTATAGTATCTTTATAATCCTCAAAATAAAGTATTAACTTATTCATAATATATTCTACTACATTACTAACTCCTCTAGATATAGTTAACTTACTTAATCTAGAACACATCTCACTTTTAAAACTACTATCAGTAACAAACTTATACATTATGTTATCAATAATAACCATCTTTTCTCTTTCTCTTGAAGTAATATTCTCCATATTAAAAATATAATCTTTATATAAATTTATCATATTATGTGTTACTTTATCATCATTATAAACTTCATTATTTACAATAGTATAATAATTCTTACAAATACTTACAACACTTTTATTCTTATTAAAACTATTCATTCTTTTTACTCCTCTACTATATATTTAGATTATATGAAAAAATTAAACACATTTCAAGAATAAATTTTGTTCGCTTGTGCAATATATTACACTTTTTATAAAGAAAAGTACGATTTCTCGTACTAAAATATTTTTATTAAAATAATCTAAATATATCATTAAATGTTACATAAATCATAAGTATTATTAAAAGTATTGCACATATATTATTTAGAGTAGTCTCTACTTTAGGATTTAACTTTTTACCTTTAATTTTTTCAATAACTAGTAGTAATAGTCTTCCACCATCAAAAACAGGAATAGGTATAAAATTAATTACTGCAACATTAATACTCAAATAAGCAGTTAAATATATTAAACTAACTAGCCCACTTTCTTTAACATTATCAATAACACTAAATACTCCAATTGGACCACTTAAGTTTTCAGCACCAACCTTACCAGTAAAAAGTTTACCTAATATATTAAATGCACTAACAGTATTTTTATAAGTTCCTACAAAACCATATTTGAGAGCATTAACAAAGCCTTTTTCTTTTCTTGTACTAGAACTAAAACCAAACTCTTTTGTCTTTTCCCCATCTACTTCTTTATATGTAGGACTAACATTAATAGTTAACTCTTCACCATTTCTATTTACTAAAAATGTATAAGTTTCTAAATCTTTCCCAAACTTAGTTTCAAGAAGTACATCATCCCAAGAATTAACACTCTTATCATTTATCTTCAAAATAAGATCATTTTCCTTAAGTCCACCAAGTTCAGCAGCACTTCCTTCTAAAACATTACCTAAATAAGGACTAGTTACAGGACTACCATAAATAAGACCATTTATAAAAAGTAATATAATTGATAAAATGAAATTAAATACTATACCCATTACAAGAACAGCAAATCTTTTAAATCCACTTTTATTTTCTAATACTTCACTTTCTTTAACACCTTCACAAGTTTCCATAGTACTAGCAATTGCATTAAACCCACCAAGTGGTAAAAGTCTTAAACTATATATTGTAGGATCATTTTTTCTTTTAAAACTAAATATTTTAGGCCCCATACCTATTGCAAACTCATAAACATGAACACCACTTTTTTTAGCAGCAATAAAGTGCCCTAGTTCATGAATAAATACTATTAAACCTAATATAATAATTAAAATAACTAATGTTAACAAAAAATTCATATTCTCTCCTTTATAAAAATTTACTCAAATAACTAAATGCTAAAATAACAAATAATATACTATCAAGTCTATCTAATACTCCACCATGTCCAGGCATAATATTACCATAGTCTTTAATACCAAAGTGTCTTTTAATACTACTAAACACAAGATCTCCTAATGCACCTATTATACTTAGTAATATAGTTATAAGTATTAATAACAAAATACTTTCTTCACCTACTAAAAAGTGATAAAATAACGTACTAACTATTGTAGAAATAGCAAGTCCTCCAACAAATCCTTCCCACGTCTTATTAGGACTAACACTAGGACACATCTTATGTTTACCAAACTTTCTACCAACAAAATAAGCAAAAGTATCACTCATTATTGTAATTAATAATAAATAGATAAATATATATAAATCCATCATTCTTATAGTAACAAAATTATTGAATGCTACACCTAAAAATACAATACTTCCAAACAAAAATGTAGCATCACTTATATCATATTCCTTTTTCTTATTAAAAAATACAATAGGGATAATAGTTAATAAAATTATAAATATAAGTAAATCACTTAAAGTATACGATAACCTTTTATGACCCCATTCATACATCATAACAAGTACAAAAAGTACTACTCCTATCATCTTCATAACAACAGGTATCTTTTTCTCCTTCTCTTTAGCATTCATTAGTTCCATAAAACCAATTAATCCAAGTATAGAAGCACCTATAAAGAAAGGTAACTTTCCTATTATAACAATAGGTGTACAAATAATTATTGCTACTATTGCACTAATTATTCTTTGTTTCATATTATCACATCCTTACTCACAAATTAATTATATCATAACGAATATAAACTTAAAAGATAAAACTAGTTTTTAATTATATTAACTTGATATGGATTTTCTGCTTCATATATTCACCTACAATTCTATAATTTCTATATTATCATTCTCTTCTTGTTTCTTAATTTCATCTAAGTTATCACTAATAAACCTACTAGGTTTCTTAATATCTTCAGTTACTATAACAGGCTCTACTTTTTCTATCTTTTTTTCTTTATCATCATTTAATAATATTTCTTTATATTTAATTTTATTAGCCTTAAATACTGGTGCTTCAGGTATTTCTTCTATTTCACTTTTAAACACATTATCTACTTTAGGAGCACTTTCACTTTCACTATTTAATAAATCAATTTGACTTTCAGTAAGTAAATTAATAGTTTCTTTTTTTAAATCTTCTTGTTCTATTTCATCACTACTTCTATTATCTAAGTTACCACTAAAATTAAGTATAGGTAAAAACACAATTGGTAAAAATATAAGCCCAAATGCAAAACTTTTTGTAGTATGAAAAACTATACTTAACCTATATAACATAATATATATAACTAGTATATTGACTACAGGAAACAAAAGAAGTATAAAGTAAAACCTATTCATATTAACAATATCTAAAAATATAATTAAATTATATAAAGGTATTAATAAACTAACTCTCTTTTTTTCACTAACTTTAAAAATATTACTACAAGTAAGCATTATTAATAACGAAAAAAGTAATGTTACGACTGCAAACCAACCCCACATACGCATAAATTTATATATATAAAATAGCATAAACTTACTCTCCTATCCTAAAATAATAATACACTAATTTTTAAAATTATTCAAGTATATGTGACTAATTTCTATCAAATTAAATATACTATTAATAGGTGGTATATATGTCTAGTTTAAATTTAACTAAAATAATTGGAGGACTAAATAGTACTATTGGAACCGTTAACAAAGTAATTCCTATTTATAAACAAGTAACCCCAATAATTAGAAATGTAAAAAGTGCCTTTAGTACAGTAAATACTCTTAAAGAATCAGCAAAAGAAGCAGAAATTAAAGAAATAAAATCTTTTGAAAGACCAATAAATAATTTTAAAAAGAAAACTAATAATTTAAGAACAAATAGTTTAGATACATTAACTTTTTTCCAATAAAAAAACTAATATTTATAATTAACTAGTATGTTAACTATATTTATTAGTTTTTCATTATTAGTTTTATTTAATATTTTATTATACTTATTTATTAAATATTCATTCTTTTCTTTAAGTAACACTTTATTTTTATGATTATACCCAACTAACAATTCTTCTTTAGAATACTCTCTTTTTATTCTATCAAATACTATTAAATTATAATATTTACTCTTATCTTTAATTATTTCTTCTTCTTTAATATAATAACCTAACTTTATCATTTCACTTCTTAATATATCATGATTATTATTAGATATAGTTATAATTTTATTAAAAAACACTTTACTATTTTTAAGTATATCTAATATAGTATAAGTACCCATTCCACTAAGTACTAAAGTAATTGTTTGATTAACTCCTTCTGGTACTCCATCACTAAGAGTAAATGTAATATACTTTTTTTCCAAATCACTCAAATTTTTTTTAGCATTAATAATTATATTAGCTTTTATATCACTCGCTATAGAATACACTCCTCTTCTAGCAAGTAATTTACTAAGAAGTGCTTGATCACATCCAACATCAAGCACTTTTTCATTATCACTTATATAAGAAGAAATACACTTTAACCTATTCAATTAAGAAATCCCTAAGTTTTTTAGCACGTGATGGATGTCTTAACTTACGTAGTGCTTTTGCTTCTATTTGTCTAATTCTTTCTCTTGTAACGCCAAACTTTTTACCTACCTCTTCAAGAGTATGACATGTTCCATCATAAAGCCCAAAACGAAGTTCTAATACTTCTTCTTCTCTCTTAGTAAGAGTTTCAAGTACTTCTTTAAGTTCCTCTTTAAGCATAGTATAATCAGTATACTCTTCTGGTCCCATGGTTCTCTCATCAGCTAAAAAGTCCCCTAAATGTGAGTCATCCTCTTCACCTATAGGTGTCTCTAAACTAACTGGATCTTGACTAATTCTTCTTATTTCTACAATCTTATCAAGTGGAAGATTCATCTTTTTAGCAAGTTCACTATCAGTAGGTTCCCTATTTAAATCAAGTGCCATTTGTCTTTCAACTCTAGCAAGTTTATTAATAGTTTCAACCATATGTACAGGAACCCTTATAGTTCTAGCCTGATCAGCAAGTGCTCTAGTAATAGCTTGTCTAATCCACCAAGTTGCATAAGTACTAAACTTAAACCCTTTATCATAATCAAACTTATCCACTGCCTTCATAAGTCCAATATTTCCTTCTTGAATTAAATCAAGAAATAAAAGTCCACGTCCAACATAACGTTTAGCAATACTTACAACAAGTCTCAAATTAGATTCAGCAAGTATCTTCTTAGCATCTTCATCACCAGAAGCAATTCTTTTAGATAATTCTTGTTCTTCATCTAAACTAAGTAAACTAATTTTACCTATTTCTTTTAAATACATTCTAACATTATCATTAACACTCATATCCTTACTTTCGTTAACAATATGTTCAATATTAAATTCAGGATCATCTTCTAACAAATTAGTATCAGAATCACTCTCATCTTCACTTCTAATTTCTATATTATTTTCATTAAGAACATTATATAACTCATCCAAACTATTAGCATCCAAGTCTAAATTACTAGTTTTTTTAGCAATAACTTCATAAGTTAAAAACCCTTGTTTCTTACCAATTTCAACTAACTCATTAATAACACTTTTAATATTAGTAGTTTTTCCTTCTACTTCGCCACCACTCTCACTATCACTCTTAATTTCTATACCATTATTTTTAAGTTCTTTATATAATTCTTCTAACTCACTATCACTTAAATTTAATAACATAGTTTTTTCAGTAATAACTTTTTCAGTTAAATACCCTTTCTTTTTACCAAGTTTAACTAAATCACTTACAACTTTCTTAAATTCTTTACCTTCACTTACCATTTTAGCACTTCCTTCTTTGTTTCTAAAAACTTATTAGTTAGTTCTTCCTTTTCACTAACATCAATGCTGTCATTAATTTTAAGAGTTCTTTCATTTTGTAACATCTTAACTCTTTTTCTTTTAACCTTATTAATATAGTCCTCTAATTCCTCATTACTATAACTAATACTTTCAACATTATTAAGAGGATAACTTTCAACTTCTTTTATGACTCTAGTAAGGTCTTCACGTACATTAGTGTAACATATAAAGTCCGCATAGTCAAACATTTTATGAGTTTCTTTATAATTTATTATAGCATCTGCTAAATTCTTTCTATTTTCATCATTCAAATACCCAAGTTGTCTTTCATAAATAGTTATAACTTCAGGATAATTGAGCATCAAATGAAGTATTCTAAGTTCACTCATATCATCCCCATTATATCTCTTTTTCACTACATTTTTAGTACTTTTTTTAACAATAACTTTATTATTGTCTTTCATCTGTAGTTTACTTTTAATTAATTCAGTACTTATATCAAACTCTTTACTAAGTTCCTTAACTTTTAATTCTCTTAATACATCATCATTTATTTCATTAATAACATTTATACTTTCATTTATATAATTAGACACTTCAAGAGTATTAGATAAATCAACATTCTTTTTTAAATAATTAAGTTCAAAATCAACAAAATTAACCCTGTTATCATATGCTTTTATAAATGCTTCTTTTCCTTCATAAAGTATCAATTCATCAGTATCCTTATATTTACTAAAAACTATTACAGTAGGATTTATTCCATTTTCTACTAAAGTTTTACCAATATTAATAGTAGCAAGTTTACCAGCATCATCCTGATCTAGATTTAATACAACATTAACTCTTTCTTTCTTTATAATAGATAAATGTTCTTTAGTAAAAGCAGTTCCCATAAGCGCTACTATGTTATTAATACCCACTATATGACACCTAATAACTTCCATCTGACCTTCACTAATAATAATCTCTTTTTTTCTTCTAATCTCATCTTTAGCCCTATAATAATTAAATAAAATACTACCTTTTTTAAATATATCAGTTTCTTTAGTATTTATATATTTAGGTGCATCACTATCATCATACTTTCTTCCAGAAAATCCTACTGGATTACCCAAGTTATCTCTAATAGTAAACATTATTCTATTTATAAATAAATCCTTATTATTAGATGAAAGTCCAATATTTTCTAGTTTATCTATATTATATTTTTTACTTAAACTATTAACTAAACCACTACTAAGTGAAAGACCTATATCAAAGTAATCAATTGCTTCTTTAGTAATACCACGTTTTTTAAGATAGTTTCTAGCATTCTCTCCTTCTTTAGTATTTAAATTATTTTTATAATAAGAAAGTGCTATACTATATATTTCATAATCTTCTTTAAATTTATCATTTACTTTAGGTTTATCTAGCTTAAAATTGATTCCACTTCTTTTTGCAAGTACCTCAACTGCTTCTAAAAATGAAATACTTAAATAGTCCTTTACAAAAGTAATAACATTTCCTGTTACTCCACACACAAAACACTTATATATTTGTTTTTCTTTACTAATACTCATTGAAGGGGAATGATCATCATGAAAAGGACATACACAAAAATAATTTTTTCCTTTTTGTACTAAAGGTAAATACCCACCAATAACATCTACTATATCATTAGATTCTCTAACATTTCTAATAAAGTTATCATCTACCTTCATAGTAACCCTCCTAACTATTTGTAACCTCCAACTACATACTTATTTTCACTAACTACTATAAATGCATGACTATCTATCTCAGTAACTAGTTTTTTAAGTAAAGGAAGTTTTTTATTTGTTGTAGCAACAAATATCATATATTTATTACTTATTAAATCTTTTCCTTTAACTCTACTAACACTAACTGCAAAATTATGATTAATTAATGCATCTACTACTTCCCTTTTTTGCTTTACTACTATATTAACACTAACATTTGATACTATGTATTTATCACTCAAATACATTCCAACCATTACACCACATGCATATCCTGCACTATAACTAAGTGCTAATAAAAATGCACTATCTGCTGAATTTAATGCTTCTCTTACTACAATAAACCATACAAATACTTGAATAAAACTCATCAATACTGCAAACACTGTTCTATCTTTTACAATAAATACAGTAGCAAGTGTACTTAAAGAAGTATCAACGATTCTAGCAAAAAATACTAACAAGCATAAAAACACTATATTATCCATAATCCACCTCTTTTATTCCGTATCTATTTTATCAAATTAAATAAAAAAACTCCACCCCTTTTAAAAAAGTTTTACTATTTTTTAATTATTTTCCTTTTAACATTCACTACTAGTTATAAAATTTCTAATAGTTACATCGTCACCATTTATATATTTAATCAACCACTCATTATTCTCTCTTACTAAAAGTATTCCAGTTGTTTTATTATGAAACTCTTTTTTTAAATTAATATCAATATAATTCATATATGTTTGTATTTGACCTATATGTTCTTTTTTAATTTCAGTCACTTTTATCTCTACCACTACGTAATTCATATCCAATACGTTAAATAATAAAACATCTATAAAGTTATAGTTTACACCAATTTTAATTTTATATTGACTACCACAATAAGTATAGCCTTCACCTAAAGCATTACAAAATTTTATTGGATTTTCGTCTATCCACGTTTGTACCATCTTTTCAGTTAGCTTTCCATCAACCTTCAAGTCTTGCAACACCACCGGAGACGGCACTTTCTCACTAGTACTTACTATTTCATTACATCTTAACTTTTCTTTAACTTCAACTGGAAGTCTATTATACTCATTAGATTTTATTCTTAATCTTAATTCACGTTTTGTTAAGCATAGTTTATTTGATAAATTTAAATAGTATTTTATTTCTTCTATATTAGTAATTCTCATTATTTCACATACATTTGACCAAGTGATATTCATATTTTTAAATTGGACAGCCAATGGCTGGCTTTTTTGAATAAACTGATAAAATTTTCGCATATCCTTTAAGTTCTGTATTGAATAACCTTTACCAAGTTCACTAGTAAGTCTCTTAGAATATTCTTTAATAAGTCCATCCCCATACTTAGCTCTTTCTTCTCCACCTTGTGCTTCAACTAAAAGTTTTCCAACATTATAATAACTTTCCAAGTCTTTTTGATTACTTTTATATTCTCTTACCTTTCTTCCAATAGCATTATCTACTAATATATTCTTTATTTCATTGTAATAATTCATCTTGCACCCCCTAAACTATCATTTTCTCATTATAAGTTACAAAATTTCTAATGGTTATGTTATCACTATTCACATATTTAATCAGCCACTTATTATTCTCTCTTACTAAAAGTACTCCAGTTGTTTTATTATGAAATTCTTTCTTTAAATTAACATCAACATAATTCATATATGTTTGTATTTGCCCAATATGTTCTTTCTTAAGTTCAGTTACTTTTATTTCTACTACTACAAATGAATTAGATATGTAATTAAATAGTAATATATCTATATAGTTATAGTTTGAACCTATTTTAATTTTATATTGGCTTTCTATGTATGAATAACCTTCACCTAATGATTTACAAAAACTTGCTGGATTTTCGTCTATCCATTTCTGTACTACTTTTTCTGTAAGTTTTTCTTTATATTCTAACCCTTCTAACACTATCGGGTCTGGTATTTTATCTTTTACTGAAACTTCTTCCTGTTTCACTAATTTTTCTTTAATTTTACTATCAAGTCTTTCATATTCTTTTGATTTTAATTTCGAATCTAACTCTCTTGTAGTTAAATTCATTTTATTAATACAATTAATGTAATACAAAAGCTCATTAACATCATTCAATTTTAAAAGCTTTATGATAAATGTCCAAGAAATATTAAGAGATTTAAATTGGACAATCAGTGATTGTCTTTTTTCTACAACAAGATAAAATCTTCTCATATTCTTTAAGTTTTGTATTGAATAACCTTTACCAAGTTCACTAGTAAGCCTCTTAGAATATTCCTTAATAAGTCCGTTACCATATTTTGCTCTTTCTTCTCCACCCTGTGCTTCAACTAGAAGTTTACCTACATTGTAATAACTGTCTAAGTCTTTTTGATTACTTTTGTATTCTCTTACTTTCCTTCCGATCACATTATCTATTAGTATATTTTTTATTTCATTATAGTAATTCATTTTATTTTTTCTCCTTTCTTCCTAAATTTACCACATATAAAAAGTAGTGTCAAATCGCCCAATTTTTAAAATTGCAAAGCATTTTTGAACCTTATAAACTACAATTGTAATTAATTAAATACAATTTTAAATACTAATTGTTACCAATTTTTAAAATCTATTAAAAAAATTTCCATAAAAAAAAGAATAAAAACCAGTCTTATTCTTTCTTATCAACACTTAAAACACTTAAAAATGCTTCTTGTGGTACTTCAACACTACCAACTTGCTTCATACGTTTTTTACCTTCTTTTTGCTTTTCAAGTAGTTTTCTCTTTCTGCTTACATCTCCCCCGTAACACTTAGCAAGCACATCTTTCTTCATTGCGCTTATTGTTTCCCTTGCAATAACCCTTGTACCAATACTAGCCTGAATAGGAACACTAAACATCTGTCTTGGAATAATCTTCTTTAAATTTTCAACAACAGTCTTACCACGATTATAAGCGTTATCCTTGTGTACGATTACACTTAATGCATCTACTACAACTCCATTCAATAGAATATCCAATTTAACTAGTTTACTCTCCCTGTTACCAATAAACTCATAATCAAATGAAGCATAACCTTTAGTAAAACTTTTTAATTTATTAAAGAAGTCATACACAATTTCCGATAAAGGAAGTTCATATATTACATCTACTCTTTTTTCATCTATATAGTTAACACTTTTATAAATACCTCTTTTATCTTGACATAACTCCATTACTGGACCAACATATTCATTTGGCACAAATATATCTGTTTTAACAAAAGGTTCTTTAACACATTTAATTTTACTTTGTTCAGGCATTTTACTTGGACTATCAATACTAAGTATTTCCCCATTAGTTAACTCTACTTCATAAATAACACTTGGACTTGTTGCAATAAGTTCTATATTAAATTCTCTTTCAATTCTCTCTTCAACTATTTCCATGTGCAAAAGCCCTAAAAAACCACATCTAAAACCAAAACCTAAAGCATCAGATTTTTCAGGTTCAAAAGTAAGTGCTGCATCATTTAATTTTAACTTCATTAAAGCCTCTTTCAAGTTATTATATTTACTACTATCTATTGGAAATATTCCACTAAATACCATTGGTTTCATAGGCTTATAACCAGGTAAAGGTTCTAAATCATCGCCTTCATGTATAATAGTATCTCCCACTTTTACATCTTCTATACTCTTAATACTCGCTGTAATATATCCAACTTCTCCACAACTTAAACTATCTCTTGGACTATCTTTTGGAGTTGTTTTACCTAAAGATGTTACTTCATATACAGCACCTGTACTAATCATTTTAATTTTATCTTTTAATTTAACAGTTCCATCCACTACTCTTATTAAAGCAACTATACCTTTATAACTATCAAAGTATGAGTCAAATATTAAAGCTCTTAATTTATCATCAGTACCTTTTGGAGATGGTATTCTTTCAACTATAGCATCCATAAGTTCTTTTACACCTTCACCTGTTTTACCACTTACACAAAGTATTTCATCTTTTTCAAAACCAATAGCCTTAACAAGTTCGTTTTTTACTTTTTCAGGGTCTGCATTAGGTAAATCTATTTTATTTATAACAGGAATAATAGTTAAATCATTATCAAGAGCTAAATACAAGTTAGCCAAAGTTTGTGCTTCAATTCCTTGAGTTGCATCCACCACAAGTATTGCACCTTCACATGCAGCCAAACTTCTACTTACTTCATAACTAAAGTCTACGTGTCCTGGTGTATCTATTAAATGTAGAGTGTAACCTTTATACTTAAGTTCAACTGCATTTAGTTTAATAGTGATACCTCTTTCTCTTTCAATATCCATATTATCTAAAAGTTGTTCTTTTCTTTCTCTTTCAGTTACATTACCACACACATCAAGTATTCTATCAGCTAAAGTACTTTTACCATGATCTATATGAGCAATTATACTAAAATTTCTAATTTTACTTTTATCCATAACTTTCACATCCGATTAAAAGTATACCATATTCCATAAAAAATTAAAAGAAAAAAGTAGTTTTACCTACTTATTCTTTGACCTTATTAAACAAACTGTGACTCACAAGATTTTTTACCTAAATTAAAGAGATTTAGATAAATATAAACTATCATTTAACCCTTAGATTACTTATTAGGAATTATATTAGTAAATAAATCGTTAGACACAGTTAAGTTAATGGGGTCCTTTTGATTGATTTAGCACCCACTTGTAGTTTCTTTTATTGTGTATGGGTTGTCTGCTGTTCCGTCTCCACCACTTGTCTTGACACAAGATTTGAGAGAAACTGACGGACGCACACCGCCGGCGGTGTTGACGGGGCTGACGTGCGAGTAGCCAGGGCTGGACGAGCCGTACACGCCGATCACGCGAGCGCCAATCCAATCTAAAGGAGACAACAACCACCAATAGGTTGAGCCTGTTGAGCTACCCTTTGCACTATTATAATAATACCATGTTGGTGTGTTTGTTGCCCATAGTCCACCTGCAAATGATACTTCGTCTGCTGTCATTAATGCTATTGGATATGTTAACTTCCCATTTCCTGTACTTTTGTCTACTGTGAATTTGTCTTCTGTTGTTGCACAGTCGTATGTCGGTGTTTTATTTGATATTAATCTTGTGTATGCTCCAAAGTTTTCATTGTCTGATGTACTTCTATCGTTACAATATACTGCTGTTGTACTTAAGTATTTTGTATAACCTTTTGCTTCTAAGTTGCTTTTATACCAGTTATCTATTGTTGTTTTTATAGTACTTGAGTTTGTTTGGTTAGTTCTAGCATTTTGTATACTTCCTAAACTTCCATACATATAACTTACATATGCTATATTATTATCACTACTATTGAATGCTGATGTCCCTATATATGCATCAGTCGCTGTAGTACTTGTTCCATGATACAAAAGTCTTACACTACCATCTGAGTTTGTTCTTATTATTCTCCAGTATAAGTCTTGATTACTTGCATTCTTTCCAAACTTTACCCAATTATCTGTTGCATTCCCTGCAAAATAATATACTGTTGTTCCATTCTCTGTTGCTGTATATAATGTTTTTGTATTATCTGTTGTTAAAACTGTACTAAAGTCTGTTCTTGTTAATACTGTTGTTTTATCAGCAAGCAGTTGACTTAAAAGTGTTGGTTCTGTCCCCTCAGTTATAAATAGTGTTCCACTTAGTTTTCTTCCCATATCATCACTTTGGTCTACACTTTCATCGTTTGCATACTTAAATTCAATAG